>Ga0315903_10000314_pt1 | contig 72135 bp, 96 predicted proteins | sample LakEriMetagenome_7_FD_203524 | JGI IMG/M metagenome (GOLD analysis project Ga0315903, IMG submission 203524) | Freshwater fungal communities from buoy surface, Lake Erie, Ohio, United States - Buoy 2 MA119 | ecosystem: Environmental > Aquatic > Freshwater > Lake | place: USA: Lake Erie, Ohio... | reverse complement strand
CGAACTCGATGGACGGCGATTTCGACACGGGCAACGTGCGGTACAAGAGCCGCGAGCGTTACTCGTTCGGATGGTCCGATCCGCTCGGCATGTTCGCTTCGCCGGGTTCGGCCTGATGATCCGGGGGGAGGGGGCTTCGGCCCCCTCTTCCTCTTTTGTTCTTACAGGAGTACAACATGACTGGTGAACAGATTGCAGGCATCGTCCGCGCTCTCGCTGCCTCGGTGGGCGGGTTCTTCGTTGCCAAGGGTGTGGTGGACTCGGAGACGGTTCTCGCCGTTTCGGGTGCCCTCGCCACCTTGGCTGTCGCCGCGTGGTCGGTGTGGTCGAAGCGCAAGGCCGCTTGACCTTCGTTCAGATCTAGGTAAACCCCCGCCGTACTGACTCGCCTAGGAGACGTTGCACAGACAGTACGGCAACTTGTGCAAAAGGAGTCTTATTATGTCTTTCTCGACTTTCTCTGGCCCGCTTCGCTCGGGCACTGTCAAAGATGGCACCGTGGCCGCTGGCCGCAATACGGGTGTCGTCGTCCTCTCCCAGTCCTATGACACGGGCGTCGTGACTGCTGGCGTCGGCAACGTCGATGTCCAGTTCGGCAACTTGCCGCAGGGCGCTCAGATCATCGACATCGTGGTCGATCAGGTCGTCGTTCCGGGTGGCTCGTCCACGTCCACCATCTCGGTGGGCAACGCTTCGGGCGGTGCTCAGTTGATGGCGGCTGTGGTCACCACGGCTGGCGGTCGGTTCCGTGGTACGGCGACTGCTACGACCCAACTTGCGTGGCAGACCTCGACTTCTGCTGATACGCCGCTCTGGTCGCGTTACGCGGTTGGTGCAGCGGCTGGTGTGGGCCGTGCGATCATCACGGTTGTCTACGCGCAGCGGGCGTCGGACGGTTCGCAGATCCCGGCTTCTGTCTAATCTCGGAGGACTAACATGTCCACGCAAACAGACGTCTTAGCCGCCCATACGGAGGCTACGGGGACGCTGGTGACTGGGCGGTACCGTCTGAAGGGCTATCAGGGCCTCTCGGGCGGTACTGCGGGTGACTTCGTGTTCCGTGATGGCGGTGCGACTGGTCCGGTTCGGATGCAGTTCAACGTCCCTGCGAACACGAACAACCCTTTCTCCAACCTCATCCCCGGCGAAGGGATCCTGTTCTACGACAGCATCCACGTCACTTTGCCGACTTCCGCGAAGGTCACGATCTTCTATGGCTAAGTCACCTGCTTGGCAAAGGAAGGAAGGGAAGAACCCTGCTGGAGGCTTGAACGCCAAAGGCAGGGCTTCTTACAACAAGGCGAACCCCGGCAAGCCCGGCTTGAAGCGTCCGCAGCCTGAAGGTGGCTCTCGCCGTGACTCATTCTGTGCCCGGATGAAAGGCATGAAGAGTAAACTAACGAGCGCCAAGACGGCAAAGGACCCCAACAGCCGGATCAACAAGTCGCTCCGTGCTTGGAACTGCTGACATGAAGCACGAAACAGGCGAAGTCTTAAAAGCCGGACTTGATGCGATTTCCGTTTTCACGATGCTTGGAGCGTTGTTCGATATGCTTCCCTCAGTCGCTGCGCTCTTCACTATTTTGTGGACTGGCATTCGCATCTACGAGACCGATACCGTTCAATCTATTATCAAGAAATTCAGGAGATCCAACGATGTATAAGAAAGGCGCTGATGGTGTGACCCACAAGGGTAAGACCAAAGCCAAGGTCGTGAAGATGGCCTCGGGCGGTGCTGTCCGTGGCGGCGGCTGCGAGGCCAAGGGTAAGACCCGTGGCAAGATGATCAAGATGGCAGGCGGTGGGCGCTGTGCCTGAGCGTCCGACATCCAAGAGGGAGATGAGCGACGAAGAGGCAGCGGCCAGAGGCTACAAGGCCTTTGACCCGCGTGACCCGAAAGAGGCCCATCTTCTTAAGCAACTTGGCATACCTTACGAAGAGATCGTCAGGATCCGTAATAATGCTGTTGTGGCGGGCAAGAAAGGACCCTATCGTGGAAGCGGCAGGGCGTTTAGAGAGCCTATTATCGGCCACGACGAAGAGAATAACTCGAAGTACTTGATCCACCCAGAAGATAGGTCTCCGCCATACAAAGGTATGGGTAGAGCGCTTGGCACATATACTCCGAAAAAGGGGCGCGATATGGTAGAGCGGACCGAGACTGTGGTGTCTCGTAAATCCTCTGGCGGCTCCGTCAAGAAGTACGCCAAAGGTGGCTCCGTCCGTGGCGGTGGCTGCGAGATGCGTGGCAAGACCAAGGGCAAGTTCGTCTGATGAAACCTTCACGTGGTATGGGAGTCATCGCGCCGGGCAAAATCCCCCGTGCCAAACGGCGTGGTGACTCCCAGCCCGTGATCGGTACTGGCAAGCCGATCAAGACGTTCAGCAAGGGCGGCGAGAGCAAGGTCAACGAGGCCGGGAACTACACGAAGCCCGGTATGCGTGAGAACCTGTTCAAGTCGATCAAGTCCCGTGCCGTGCAGGGTACGAAGGCAGGACAGTGGTCCGCTCGCAAGGCACAGTTGCTGGCGAAGCAGTACAAGACCAAGGGTGGCGGGTACCGCGATTGAAAACGCCCCAGAAATCGCTCAAGGCGTGGACTCAGCAGAAGTGGAGAACGAAAAGTGGTAAGCGCTCTTCTGACACGGGTGAGAGGTATCTTCCAGAGGCTGCTATCAAGAGCCTTTCCTCTGCCGAGTATGCCCGAACCTCCGCCGCCAAGCGTAAAGGCAAGGCGCAAGGCAAGCAATTTGTGCAACAACCCAAGGGCATTGCTGATAAAACGCGCCGCTTCCGCCAAGCGGGCAAAGAGTAAGAAATCGTGACCTACGAAACGACAGCCTCGACCGACTTCAACCTCGACCTGAACGCCATCATCGAAGAGGCGTTTGAGCGTTGTGGTGCTGAACTTCGGACGGGCTACGACTTCCGGACTGCCAAGCGGAGTCTGAACCTGCTCCTCATGGACTGGGCGAACCGTGGCGTAAACCTGTGGACACTGGAGCAGGGCACTCATGCCCTGACCTACAACACGGGTACCTACGACCTACCCGTGGACACGGTTGATCTTCTTGACCACGTCGTCCGTACGGGGTCAGGCACGAACCAGATCGACATCAACATCAGCCGTATCTCTTCCAGCACCTACCTCGCCATTCCAAACAAGAACGCGACGGGCAGGCCGATCCAGATCTGGATCGATCGACGTACAGGGGCTACGGACTCGACGGGCAACCCGGTCTACCCTCAGTTCGTCGTGTGGCCGAAACCCGACAACGGTACGACCTATACCCTCGTCTACACGCGGTTGCGTCGGATGTTCGACGTCGGTAACGGGAGCAACGGGCAGGACATCCCCTTCCGGTTCCTGCCCTGCATGATCGCCGGACTCGCCTACATGCTGTCCATGAAGATCCCCGGCGCGGATGCCCGGATGATGGCGCTCAAGGCCCAGTACGACGAGGCTTGGGACTTGGCGGCTGGTGAGGACCGGGAAAAGGCCCCCGTGCGGTTCGTACCGAGGCAGAGTTTCTACTGATGTCGAACAGGTTTGCAAGCGGCAAGAACGCCATCGCGGAGTGCGATCGGTGTGGTTTTCGCTACAAACTAAAACAGTTGAAGGGCCTCGTCATCAAGACCAAGAACGTGAACATCTTGGTCTGTCAGTCGTGCTGGGACCCGGATCATCCGCAGTTGTCACTCGGCCTCTACCCGGTCGATGACCCGCAGGCGATCCGGAACCCGCGCCCGGATACGAGTTACTACGCGCCCGGCAATGACGGTGCGGGTGGTAGTAGAATGATCGAGTGGGGGTGGAACCCGGTAGGCGGTGCCAGCGGCATCGACAACGGTCTGACCCCGAACAGTCTGGCCCCGAAGGGCTATGTTGGAACCGTGACGGTCGTTACGACCTAGGAGTATTAAAATGGCGATGTCTCTCAAGAAACATGCGGCTCTTCCCGCCAGCAAGGCCCACGGCCCGAACCGGGTGAAGGGTATGAAGGCGGGTGGCCCGACCTCGGATAACCGGAAGATGTACGGGCGCAACATGGCTAAGGTCATGAACCAGCGTAGCCCGACCCGTGGGAGGGGCTGACATGAAGGACTCGGGCAAGATCAAGAAGAACTCTGAGCCTACGGGCGAGAACGGCTACCCGGCGAAGGGTGTGAATGAGGGCATCACGCGCTCCACGATGCGTGGCGGCGGCGCTGCGACGAAGGGCAAGCAGTACACCTCGCAGATCAACCTCAGCCCCAAGGTGCAGTTCAAGCACGGCTGGTAAGTCATGAACTACACGCAACTTTCACAGGCCATTCAGGACTACTGCGAATCGACTGAGTCGTCGTTCGTGGCGAATATCCCTGTCTTTGTGAAGGCTGCGGAACAGCGCATCTACAACACCGTCCAGATCCCCGCGCTTCGCAAGAACGTGACGGGCACCATGACGAGCGGGACTCCGTACATGAGCCTCCCGACCGACTGGCTCGCCACGTTCTCGATCGCGGTCATCGACCCGGTGACCAACGCATACGAGTTCCTCCTGCCGAAGGACGTGAACTTCATCCGCGCTGCGTACCCCACGGTGTCCCCGAACAGCAAGCCGCAGTACTACGGTATTTTCTCACCGTACACGATGATTGTGGGGCCGACCCCGAGCGCGAACTACCAGACCGAACTGCACTACTACTATTACCCTGAGTCCATCGTGACCGCTGGTACGTCGTGGGTCGGTGACAATTTCGACACTGTTCTCCTGTATGGCTCTCTTCGCGAAGCCTACACTTACCTCAAGGGCGAGGCTGACATGATGGCCAATTACGAAGCCAAGTATCAGGAAGCCCTTGGTCAACTGAAGCGCCTTGGCGACGGGCTTGAACGTCAGGATGCTTACCGCAACGGTCAGGCCAGAGTACCTGTCACATGAACGGATTAGGCGAGATCGGAACGGTCAAGGTCTTTACCACGGTCGATCGAGGCTTCACGCCCGAAGAGATCGCGGAACGCGCCCTCGACAAAATCATCTATGTGGGTGAACGAAGCCACCCCCTTCTCCTTGAGCAGGCCCGTGCGTTCAAGGACCAACTTCGCACTGTACTCGTTCACTACCTGAAGGAAGCGCAGGACAACGAGCGGATGACCATCACCGCCAAACTCCGCGCCTCTGGACACCACAACATCGCGGACATCCTCGGAGAACTCTGATGCCTATCACCCAAGCAATGGCGACCTCTTTCAAGGTCGAGATCCTGAACGCTATCCATGCATTCGGCACTACGGTCACCCGTGGCGCTACGACCCCCGATACGTTCAAGATCGCCCTATACACCTCGTCGGCCAATCTCGATGCATCCACCACGACCTACAGCACCACCAACGAAGTGGCGACTGGCGGTGGATACACCGCTGGCGGCAACACGCTGACCACGATTGCCCCGACCTCTTCGGGCACGACGGCGTTCCTCGACTTCAACGACACGACGTGGTCCACCTCGACCATCACGGCGAACGGTGCGCTGATCTACAACAGCACCCAGTCGAACCGTGCGGTTGCTGTGCTGGCCTTCGGTAGTGACAAGTCGTCTTCGGGTGGCAACTTCACCATCCAGTTCCCGACTGCGGATGCGTCGAACGCCATCATCAGGATTGCGTGATGCGTCAGCCCGCGATGGAATGGCGTCCGACTCTTGGTTCGTGGCTGCTCCGCGTGGAGTCGCCCATCCCTGAGTGGATGGTCAAGAGATGCGTAGACTTTATGCTCAAGGTTCAGGCCGCTCGTCGTCTGGGACTCAATCCCGGCGATACGCGGGATGACCTTGACGCAAGCGTGAAGGCCCTCAACGAGGGTCGGGTGAGGCAATGGGCTGCGGGGCCGCAGATGGACGGCAGCGGCGACATCGAAGTGTTCCGGGCCACACAAGGCTCCGGCAAAGTAATCATAGGAGTCTGACAAATGGCTGCGACTTGGAGAGCAACTGGCGGCGCTATCGCCTACGCGTCGAGCAAAGATATGCTCAACGTGTTCAACGGCACCGGCTCAACGCGCATCATCCGCGTGTATCGGTGCTACTGGTTCAACAACGGCACGGCGGCGGTGACGGGTGTGCTGACGACTGCGCAGGTGCGGCGCATCACGGCGGCATCTGGTGGCACGGCGGTGACCCCGGTCAAGCATGACACCGACAGCAGCGCCCTCAATGCGAACACGACCTGCGGCACCAACCAGACCACGACCGGCTCGGATATCTTCCGCCGGTTCTTGTTCGTCAACGAAGAACCCATCGTCGGTGGTACCACTCAGGCGAACTGGCTGACTCTGGTCCCGTTCGCTGAAATCTGGAACGCCGGATACGGCGACACCAATGTGGAGCCTGTGACCTGCCGCGCCACGCAGGGTCTTCAGTTGTTCCACAGCGGCTCCAGTGCGGTCGGCACTGCCGACCTCGAAATCGAGTTCACTGATTCGGCTTCGTAATACATGCCTTCTTTGCGCCACAAATCCTGCGGCCATGAGTGGGTGGTGGAGCAGGAGTTGGCAGACCGTGTTCAGCAAGATTTGAACGGCGGGGTTGGCGGCTACTCGCCGCCAATCACCTGTCCCTCTTGCAAGGTTCAAGGTCGATATGTCCGTTTCGAGGTCGTGATGGAGATTCCGCCCGATGCCTGAAACGTACTACCTGCGGATGAATGCGGTGGACGTGCGTCCGCTTGAGGACGCGCTGCTCGCCATCCAGAACACGGCAACGGACGCTAGAGCGTATTTCGAGGTGGTGTCGCTGCGCGTGTCGCCCGCTGCGCCGTCGTCTGGGTTCTCGTCAGGTGCGACTGCAACGGGGCGCTCTGGCCTGTTCGGCTTGTATCGTGTGAGCGCGGTGACAGGCGGCGATACGGTGACGCCGATCAGGATGGACACGGCAGATGCCGCTCTGCCTTCGCAGGTCACGGTGGCCAACAACCCGAACAGTGTGACAACGACGGCGTTGTTCCGACGCATCAACGACACGCCGAACTTTTCGACGCAGACGGCGACAGGCTTGGGCAGTCGCACCTATGGCGGGTCGATGGTCACGCATCAGAAGGCGCACTACGCGGATGTCTGGCGCGGCGGTGAGAGCGTGAATGTCGAACCCATCATCCTGCGGGCAGGTGAGGGCATCGCGCTCGTTCAAGAAGCGTTTGGTCTTCCACACTCGATGATTGTTTCAGCGGTGGTCACGAACACCGCCACGAACGCTACCTACGTCTGCCGCTCGACCGATGTTGGCACCGACCGCACGATTGGCGGGGCGCTGTACGCCATCATGAACGGCAGTGGTTCGGGCGTTACGCTCGCGGTCAAATTGATGTTCTTGCCGATGGACGGCGAGGCCACCCTTACTCCACCGCTGCGCCTTTGCCGGATGGACGGTATCGCGCTTGACGGCGATGCCGTCACGCCTATAAGCCCCGACACGTCGAAGACCGCTCCGAGTAGCCTAAAGGTAACGAGCGGGCCGTTGCAGATTCGCTTGCCGGGCGAATGGCAGTCTGACTACTACACCACGCATGGAAACGATTTCGTCGGCGCAGGCGCAGGCGTTGCGGCATGGCTGAGATATAACCTCAACGCTGCCGTCTTCAATCGCAAGACCTACACGCCCGTCTTTCCAGATGTTGGCATCAGCAACGCCATCGGTTTTCAGTCCTCCACGATGAACGATTCCCTGATGTTCGAGGCTGATTCCGGCTCGGGCATCATCGTCAAGCCCGGTCAGGGCTTGGCTCTGGTATCTGGGCGAACCTCTGCAACGGGTGAATTCCCGCTGCTTGGCGCGTCATCGACATTCCACAACTACGACATCGAGGCGGTGATTCTGTACTACCCGCCCCCGGCTGGCGGTGGCAACACCTACTCTCGTTCTCGTGTCGTGAACAGGTAACCAATCATGCTGCTTCAAAGTACCGCTCGGGACCTGATGGTGTTTATGACCGACTCGTCTGACCATGTGACGGGCAAGACTGGTGCGACCCTGACCATCACGCTCTCCAAAAACGGGGCGGCGTTCGCCTCTATTACTCCGACTGTCACCGAGCGCGGTGATGGCTGGTACAGCCTTGCCCTGACTGCGACCCACACCAACACCATCGGTGACTTCGTCCTTCACGTCACTGCGAGCGGCGCGGACCCTACTGATCTTCGTGAGGAGGTTGTTGCGGCAGTGCCTGATGTCAACGTCTCCAAGATGAACTCGGCTACCGTCTACGGTAGCGGCGCGTCTGGAGACCTCTGGCGCGGAACGCCGTGAGTTCTTTCTCGACGTCGGCGTTTTCGACGTCGGCGTTCTCAACTTCGGCATTCGACATACAGGCCGGGACGGTCACTGTCTCGGTCACAGGACTCTCTGCGTCAGCCATCCTCGGGAGCGAGACTGTCCTCACGGACATGGTCTTCCCCGTCACCGGGGTGGTCGGCACGACGACCCTTGGATCCGTCACCGTCCAGACAGGCGGCGATGTCATCATCTTCGTCTCCGGGGTTGCGGCAAGTGGCCTGCTGGGGTCTGTAACTGTCCTGACCAACGCTGTCATCCCGGTCACCGGGGTGGTGGGTACTACAGCCCTTGGAGACGAGACGGTCTCCATCAGTGCCACGGTCAACGTCACCGGGGTGGTTGGCACGACGGCCCTCGGCAACGAGACGGTCATCACCCAGACCACGGTCACCCCGACCGGAGTGTCTGCCACGGGATCGATCGGCACGGTCGCGGTCATCGGAGTGGCCAATGTCCCGGTTACGGGGGTGGTTGGTACCACTGCCCTTGGCGACGAAACGGTCGCGATTGGCATAGATGTCTCGGTCACCGGGGTGTCTGCCACGGGGGCGATCGGTACGGTTTCGTACTATTCGGATGTGACCGTCCTGCTGAATGGGGTATCTGCCCTCGGTGTGGTAAATTTGGCCAACGTCTGGGGTATAATCGACACCGCACAGACCCCGAACTGGACCGCTGTAGGTACTGCACAGACCCCGAACTGGACCGCTGTAGGTACTGCACAGACCCCGAACTGGACCGCCGTAGGTACTGCACAGACCCCGAACTGGAACCCTGTCTCAACTTCTCAGAGTGCGAACTGGACTGATATCGTTACTTGAGGTAACACACTATGGCATCTACTTACAGCACCAACCTTGCTCTGGAACTGATCGGCAACAACGATCAGGCTGGCTCTTGGGGCAACACCACGAACAACAACCTCGGTACCCTGATCGAGCAGGCCATCTCGGGCTATGTGACCCAAGCGGTCTCGACGGGTACTGCCACGACCATCACCATCCCGAACGGTGCCACGGGCGTTGCCCGGAACATGTACATCGAGTTGACCGGGACTGGCGGTGGCGGGAACACTGAACTCGTCGTCCCTGCCAACAAGAAACTCTACTTCATCTTCAACAACTCGACCGGAGCGGTGACCGTCAAGGTCTCGGGTCAGACTGGCGTGTCTGTCCCCGCCGCTGCCAAGATGAGCCTCGTCTGCAACGGCACCGATGTCGTTACGGCAATCTCTCACTTCTCCGCTCTCAGCGTCGGTTCCATCAACATCTCTGGAATCACCAGCACCCCTGCTGGCATATTCATGCACAGCCCCGGAGCGGACACCCTCGCTTGGGGCGTCGGCGGCAGCGAGCGCATGCGGCTCAGTTCGGCGGGCAACTTTGGTATCGGTACGGCTGCGCCTGTGAACAGGCTTGATGTGTTCCATGCAGTAAATGGCATTGGGGCTAGGCTGCGAAATTCCTCAAGTGGTGTTGAGATTGCGCTGCGAACTGATGCAACGACATCAGGTTTTGACGCTGGCAACACTACCGGAGGCATGACATTTTCGCTGAACACCGTAGAGAGGATGCGCCTCGACACCTCCGGCAACCTCGGCATCGGCGGAACTCTTAGCACCACGCCCTCGCTGAACAAAGGCGTTTATCTTCAGTCCGACAGCAACAACGCCGTCATCGGCTATTCGCTCTACGTCAACGACGGCGCGAACAACCGTCGCGGGTCGATGTTCCTCGACGACTCGGCGGGGCTGTGGGGATGGGATGTCACATCGTCAAGCGGCACTCCGTCCTATGTCTGGCGCGTGGCAACTGCGGAGGTTATGCGGCTCAACGACAGCGGCAACCTCGGCATCGGGACGAGTTCGCCGGGAACGCGACTGCATACGAACAAGGCATCGCAGACTCCGGGCGATACAACGCCTAGCGGCGCGTTTCTTATCACAAACACTACTGCGGGCGCAGGCTGCGTTGAAATTGGCTCTGGTAGTTCCGTGCTTGGCTACTTGCAGGTTCGTAACTCTGCAAGCCAGACCTACTACGACTTTGCTTTGCAGCCCAACGGCGGCAATGTCGGCATCGGGACGAGTTCGCCTACGGAGAAACTTACGGTAAACGGAGACGCGGCGTTTAACGGCATCGGCTTCAACGCTAACGCAATCAACACCGCTAGCACATCGTCTCGGTTTGTCCGTCTTACAAGCACGGGCGGCGATTTCTATGTCGGCACCGAATCAAGTACGGGCGGCGCGTTTTTCCCCGGCTCCACCGCTTACGCTGCGGTGCTTTACAACGCTTCCGCCACTCCGATGCAGTTCTGGACTGGTGGTGCCTTGCGGGCCACGCTCGACAGCAGCGGCAACCTCGGCATCGGGACGACCTCGTTCGGTGCCTCATCGGTGCGCGTGATTGGCATCGGCAACGCTGTGACGGTGCCGACCGGCAACCCGACCGGCGGCGGCGTCCTGTATGTCGAGGCGGGCGCGCTCAAGTATCGCGGCAGCAGCGGCACCGTCACCACCATCGCCAACGCATAAGGAGCGCACATGGAACTCACCCTCAAACTGACCCTCGATGAAGTCAACGCCATCGTTTCGATTCTCGGTGAAATGCCGACGAAGGCAGGACTCTACCCCCTGCTTATGAACATCCGCGCTCAGGCAGAGCCGCAGGTGGTCGAACTGAAGAAGGACAAGGAGGCTGAGTGATGGGCATCCCCGCAGCACTTGCACCTATCCTGAAGCCGCTCCTTGCGAACGGTCTCACCCTCGTCGCCAACGCTGTCCTCGCTAAGGGCAAGAAGGCGGTTGAGGAGAAGTTGGGAGTCGAACTCAAGCCCGACATGTCGGCTGATGACATCATCCGTCTCAAGACTGCCGAGATGGAGCATGAGGAGGAACTGCTGCGGCTTCGCATCGAAGAGAACAAACTCGACCTTGCCGAATTTGAACTTCGGCTCAAGGACACAGATTCAGCGCGGGAACGAGAGGTACAAATCTCCACCTCTGACAAAGCACCTTTGCTCAACAAGATTGTGACCCCCGTTCTCGCGCTGACCCTTCTTGGCATGACCTTCTTCCTGTTCGGCGTGGTCATGTTCGACAACGCCCCGGTGGACCCGTCGCGCAAGGACATCCTCATCTACGTCCTCGGTGTGCTGTCCACGGTCGCCACGCAGGTCATCTCGTACTACTTCGGCTCCTCGGCTGGCAGCAAGGCCAAGGATGACATGCTGAAGGGGGTGCTGAAGTGAGCAACGTTCAGGAGCAGGCTGACTTCCTGTCCGACGCCTGCAAACTCATCCAGAAGGCGATCGAACTCGGCTTCGTGGTCACGGGCGGTGAACTGTTCCGTACCGCAGAACAGCAGCAGATCCATGTCAAGGCTGGTCGCAGCAAGACCATGAACTCGCTGCACCTGAGCCGCAGGGCCATCGACTTGAACTTCTTCAAGGATGGCAAGTTGTGCTACGATAAGGCCGTCCTCGCCCCACTTGGACGGTACTGGGAATCTCTGAATCCCTTGAACTCATGGGGCGGCAACGGGGTCAAGTTGGTGGACACCCCGCACTTCTCGCGTGGAATCGGCAAGCCCGAATGGCGGAGAGTGACGGATGCCCCTCCAAAAACTTGAGTTGCGACCCGGCGTAAACCGCGAGTCCACGACCTACGCCAACGAAGGTGGCTACTACGCCACCGACAAGGTGCGCTTCCGTTCGGGCTTCCCTGAGAAGATCGGTGGCTGGCAGAGTATCAACTCCAACAACAGTACCTTCAAGGGTATCTGCCGTAACATCTGGAACTGGATCACCTCGGTCAACCAGAACCTTCTTGGTCTCGGTACCAACCAGAAGGTCTACGTCGAACTGGGCGGTGAGTACCATGACATCACCCCGCTTGGCAGCACGATCTCACTCGGCGCTGCTCCTTTCGCCACGACCAACGGGAGCAAGGCTGTCACCGTCACGGTGACCGGGCACAACACGACGATCGGCACCTACGTGACCTTCTCGGGCGCGACTGCTGTTGCTGGCTTGACCTTGAATGGCGAGTACGAGGTGCAGGCAACCCCGAACGCCAATTCGATCGTCATCTACTCTCCGACCGCTGCCAATGCGACCACCACGGGCGGCGGCTCATCTGCCGTTGCGACCTTCGACATCGACGCGGGCAACGCGATCTACACCAGCACGGTCGGCTGGGGCGCTCCTCCGTGGGGCGCAGGCGGGTGGGGTTCCGCGACGGGTTCCGGCGTCCCGATGCGACTCTGGTCGATGTTCAACTACGCTGATGATCTGATGTTCGCTGAGCGCAGTGGTGAGATCTACTACTGGACGACGAACGTCTCGACTTGGCCCAGAGCGACCACGCTTGAAGAGAAGGCCAACACCATCACCAAGGTCTCTACGACCGCCAACTTCTCCTCGGGCGCTACCACGATCACCGTGGCCGACACGCTTGGCATCACTACCGGAGCCGTTGTGTCGGGTACTGGCATCCCGGCGGGGGCGTATGTCACGACAGCGTGGGACGGCAGCACTTCGGTACCGATCTCGGTGGCTACGACGGCCTCGGGCACGGGAGCGGATGTCTCGTTCAGTTACGCTGGGCGGCACGTCCCGAACGAAGTCAACATGATCATCAACTCGCCCACGAACGACTTCGTGATCGCCATCGGCTCGACGCCGTATGACCCGACTTCGTTCAACACTTCATTTGAGCCGCTTCTTGTGCGGTGGTCGGACCAAGCGAACGGGTTTGAGTGGGTGCCGGAAGTCACGAACCAGTCGGGCGAGCAGAAACTCTCGCACGGCTCTTACCTTGTCACGGCGTTGCACACCCGTCAGGAGATCCTTGTCTGGTCGGACACGGCGCTCTTCTCGATGCAGTACGTCGGCGCTCCGTTCGTCTGGAGTTTTACCCTGCTTGACCAAGACGTGTCGGTGGCCTCGCAGGACTCTGTCATCACGGTCAACAACGTCGTCTACTGGATGGGGCGGGACAAGTTCTTCGTCTACTCGGGCCGCGTTGAGACTCTCCCCTGCACCCTGCGTCAGTATGTCTTCAGCGACATCAACTACGACCAGATCGAGCAGGTCGTCGCGGGTGCCAATGAGGGCTTCAACGAAGTCTGGTGGTTCTACCCCTCTGCCAACAGCACGACGAACGACCGCTACGTCATCTACAACTACCTTGAGCGGATCTGGTACTACGGCACCATCAACCGGACCGCGTGGTCTGAGCATTCACAGCGCAACAATCCGATCGCCGCGTTCAGCGTCCAGAACTCGTTCCTGACCACGGACGTCAATTCCTCGATTGCGTCCATCGCGCTCATCGATGCTTCGACCTATCCTGATGCAGGCACGGTGCTGATCGAGTCTGAGAAGATCACCTACACGGGCAAGTCGGGCAATACCCTCACCGGATGTACGCGAGGCGCAGAAGGCACGACTGCGGCGTCCCACACCATCTACACGGCTGTCACCTATACGGTGCCGAATCAGGCCATGCTCCACGAAGTGGGCACGGATGACCAATCGCTCCCTACTCCTGTACCGATCGCTGCGTACGTCGAGACTTCGGACTTCGACATCCAAGACGGACACAATTTCGGATATGTCTGGAGAATGCTGCCTGACCTGACGTTTACCGGTTCCGTGGCAGGCACCCCGAGTGTCACGATGACCGTGCGTCCGCGCCAAAACTCGGGTGTCAACTACTCCAGCGCCGATCAGCCCACCGTCACGCGCACCTCCACGGTGCCGATCCAGCAGTACACCGGGCAGGTCTACACGCGGGTGAGGGGGCGTCAGATGGCCTTCCGGATCGACTCGACCGACCTTGGGGTGGCGTGGCAGTTGGGCATGATGCGCCTCGATGTGCGCCCTGACGGGAGACGCTGATGCCGTCCCTGAACGTCGTACCGCCGAACCTGCCCTCTGCTCCCTCGCAGTACGAGCCGCGCTATCAGGAGCAGTTCTCCAACATCCTGCGACTCTTCTTCAACACGGTCACGAACAAGATCAACGCGCCTGTCCCCTACGGCTCGTTCTACGACACCACGACTCAGACCAACCCGGTCGCAAGCGCCGTCAACTTGATGTCCTTCAACAGCGTCTACAACACGGCTGGGGCGACGATCTATGGCGTGAAGAAGGATGTCTCTCGGGTGTACGTCACCCAGACCGGGGTGTACAACATCGCCTTCTCCGCCCAGTTGGACAAGACGGGTGGCGGCAGCGCAACAACCTTCATCTGGCTCCGCATCAATGGGCAAGATCTGGCGCATTCGGCTACCAAAATGGTCATATCTGGCCCGAACGACGAGAAAGTCGCAGCGTGGAACTGGATGGTGACTCTGGCAGAGAACGACTATTTCGAGATCGCTTGGCAGTCATCCGATACGGCGATGGTGCTTTTGTCTGAAGCAGCCAGCGGAAACGTACCCGAGATCCCCTCCGTCATCGTGACGGTCGCTTGGATATCGGCCATAAACCTTTAGTATGATGGGTTGAACATGTACAACAACGCCCCCGAATCTGGACTCGCCTCGCTTCTGGCCTCCCGTGGTCGGAACGGCGATTCTGTCCTTGTACACATGACCCCCGGCGAGGTGCAGGGCCTTCAGGGTCTTGCGATGGCTCACGGCGGTAGCCTGACCATCAATCCGAAAACGGGTTTGTACGAGGCGTCGTTCCTCAAGAAGGTCCTGCCCCATATCCTCGGCGCGGTCATTCCGTCTGTTCCCGGTCTTGGTAACTTCGCCAAGACGATCGGATTTGGTAGCGAGGCTCTGGGCAGCGCGTTGCTTGTCGGCGGTGCGACCGGACTCATCGAAGGTGACCTCAAGAAGGGTTTGCAGGCGGGCCTTGGCGCGTACAGCGGTGCCAACATCGCTTCTGGGTTGAGGGCAGCATCGGTCGCCGGAGGGGGCACGCCAGAGGCTCCGACCAGTGTCGTCGGTACTGCGCCTGCCACTGCGGATACGCGGTTCGCTCAGGAAGGGTCAGCCATCCCGTTCTACAGCAGCAAGACGTCTGACTCGGGTTCGATGTTCGATGACATGGTCTCCAAGACCAAGGATCTCAGCCTGCCGATCCCGCGAACAGTGACCCCGGCCCCTGCACTTCCTACTTCGTCTACCCCGTCCCTCTGGCAGGGCGCGAAGAACCTTTTCACCACGAAGGAAGGCATGCCCGCATTCATGAACGCGATGGGTGGCGGGTTCGAGAGTCCGCTCCTGCAAAAGGCGAGTCAGTACGCGACGTTCGCCGGGGCCATGATGCCTCTCGCTGAGGAAGCGAAGCCGTTCCCGATGGGCGGAGAGGAGGGCAGCGGTCTCTACTACATTCGCGGCCAGCGCAATCCGCAGTATGGATCAAGCCGTGATCAACCCTACTACTTGCCCGGCAGGTGGGTCCAACGCACTCCGCAAGGTGTGAAGCCGTGGCGTGGTTACGCAGGCGGGGGTGTCATCAATCAGCGCCCTGCCCTGCCGTACTCGCGAGAGGCTTACCCGCATACCAACGAACGTTACCCGCTGGCTGATGTGATGCAGACGAGTTACTCACCCAATGCGCCACGTGGTCAGGAAGTCTTTGGGGGGTTTGGTGCCCGTATCAACCCGTTCACCGGAGAAGAGAAGTTCGCTGAAGGCGGCGAGGTTGGTGTCTCTGCGCCCAAGAGTCCGTTCGCTGCGCAGCAGTACGTTGACCCCAACGTGTTGGCGACCCGCCAGTACATCGAAGAACTCAATGCTCGCGCCAAGAACCCTGTGCCGGGTCCCGGCATGGGAGACGCCGCTTCAGGCGGGCTTGGCCGCTTCAAAGTACCGTTCACTCCGTACGTGGCTCCGGGCGGCGGTGGCGGGGATGTCGGTGGCGGTGGCGGGGGTGTTGCTGACCTTGCTGGTGCGATTGCTACGAACTATCTGATCGACAAAGGTATCGGCAAGGGCTTTGGATACCTGAAAGACAAGTTCACTACGGGGCCGGAAGATCTGCAAGAAGTTGAGGTTACTGGGCAGAGGAGACTTACTGAAGTCGAACCGACTACGCCGGGCATCAAAGATCCGCTTATCACGGCGGGGCTTGCGTCGATCCCTTCATTTGACCCGACGTCTTTGCCGACACCGAGTGTGTCGATCGAGGAACTGCCGAATGACCCCTACGCTCCGGAGTCCCGGCCTGACTACAAGCCGCCTTCTTCTAACGCTACCAATCTTGCCTCTGCGGCTTCCGCTGGAGCGGGCGTATCCTCGCTTATACCTCGCGCAGGTAGAGTACTTGTTGACGGCTTCTCCATAGCAGATGACGTGGCTGGACTTGGTAATTTGTCTGGCAGCGTAAATTCAGTCGCTGATCTGACTGCGATTCCAAGCATCAATACTGGCACGCAGGCTGGACTTGGCAGCCTGATGCAGAACAAGATTCTTCCCGGTGTCGGTACAGTACTTGGTGCGTATGAGACCGGAAAAGCCATCGAACAGGGCAAGGAAGGTCGTGCCGCGTTCAATGCAGCGATGACGGCTGCATCTGCTGGCAAACTGTTTGGCATTGGGGCGCTTGGTGGCCCTGCGGGAATGCTCACTGCTGCCGCTATCGCTGCCATCGGTGCTTCGTTGGTCAACACTGAAGAGATGGGGGCAAATGACCTTAAAAGTTATTGGAAGGGAGTTGATCAAGCCGCTCAAAATAATGCAACTTATTTTGGAACAAGCGATCCAAGTGTGTTGAGTCGTGGATTTATAAATCTGTTCCGTACTGACAAGTTCAATTTTCCCGGCCAAGAAAAATATGGACGCACTGGTAACGAAGACTTCATGTATGACATGACGCGGGTCATTAACGACGCAGTCAAGAGCGGTAAAGTAGACAAGACCGCTGATGCGAATACCATTTATAACGATGTTGTACAGCCGTGGCTTAACTCTATGGGATCTGGTACACAAGATCCTAAAACACAGGCTGTTGTCGATTACATGATGACCGATCTAGTCCACAACTTCATGTATGGACAGCCGATCAGCAACGCGCAGGTCAAGGGCGACAATAAATACAAGATCGTGAGCGAGCGGCCTGTCTATGCAGGTACGCCCGCTGAGTTAGGAAAGTACAGTTTTTATAATCAGATTGTTTCAGCCCCGGAGTTGACCTCTGGCGGAAACCGTATAAACAGTTTTGGGATTGGTGAGAGTCCGGGTGCGGCGCATCGTGCGGCACAACTACAGCAGACTGCTGGCCCCCCGCCGACCCCGTTCAGCGAACCCCGCGAACTTGCGCCTGTTCCTACTCCGTATAGCCCTCGTATCATCGAGGAAGAGCCTACCGCTCCGATGCCCCCTGCGCAGTCGAAGGTGGGTACGCCTCCGGCTATTTTTGCTCCGCCCGCTCCCGTCGAGGAAGAGCCGGTCTACATCCCAAGGCCGCAGGTTGAAGAGGCTCCGGTCTACGCGCCCCCGGCTTATACCCCGCCGATGGTCTATGAGTCACCCTACGCTCCGCCGAGTCCGGTCTATGACACGACTCCGTACATCCCTCCCGTCGAGGAAGACTTCCCGGTCTACGGACGTCCTGTCCCCGTCGAAGAAGAGCAGCCTTACATCCCGCGTCGTAGAGAAATGGAGTTCATGTCTCCCTTCTCGGAGTTGAGCGATGAGCCGCAGTATGCCTTTGCAGGTGGCGGGGCTATCGGTGAGGACTACAACTTCGGCTTCGCAGGGGGTGGTATGCCCGGCGAGTACGCGGCTGGTGGCAAGTTGCTGAACGGTCCCGGTGACGGGATGTCCGATAATATCCCTGCCGTGATTCGCGGCAAGGGCGTACAACGGGCTGCGTTGGCTGATGGCGAGTTCGTCATCCCGGCTGACGTGGTATCGCATCTTGGCAACGGCTCGACCAAAGCCGGGGCGCAGAAACTCTACGACATGATGAACAAGGTACGGCAGGCACGGACGGGACGGACCAAGCAGGCCCCCGCTGTCAAAGCCGATCGCTTCCTGCCCGTCTGAGGAACACACATGGCATCTCCTACTGAACAGACACAGATCACTTCCAGCATCCCGAAGTACGCGGAGCCGTATGCCCAGTACTTGCTGGGTAACGTCTTTGGCAACATGGACCCGGACACGGGCCAGTGGGTGCCGGGCCTCATCGGTGAAGGCTACCAGCGCTACGGCGGTCAGACCGTTGCTGGGTTCAACCCGCTCCAGAAGCAGGCGATGGAAGGTGTCGCCGGGATGCAGGTCGCTCCCCAGATCGGTGAGGCTTCGGGTCTTGCGGGGCTGGCTGGACGGCGGGCGGGCGAACTCGGGCAGTACTCCCCTATGGGGAACCAGCAGTTCTACCAAGACCCGAGTTTCCGTGAGGGGCAGGTCGATTTCGAGCGGGTCGGCGCTCCGTCGCTTGAGCGGTTCCAGATGGGTGGCCCTGAGCGGGTCGGGGCTGAGCGGTTCGGTCTTGGTGCCATGCAGGAGTACATGTCGCCGTACATGAGCGGCGTGATCGAGTCGCAGAAGAAGGGTGCTGTCCGGGACTTCATGCGGCAACTTCCCGGCATGGGGTCAACGGCGTCCAAGTATGGCGCGTTGGGCGGCACCCGCCACGCTCTCATGCAGTCTGAGGCACAGCGTAGTCTGTCTGACCGTCTAGCGGACATCGAATCGACCGGGCTTCAGCAGGCATACCAACAGGCCACGCAGCAATTCGGGGCTGATCGTGCGGCTCAGATGCAGGCGCAGTTGGCCAATCAGCAGGCCGGGATGCAAACGGGGCAGACTAACCTTCAGGCCCTGCTCAACCAGCAGCAGTTGGGTGCCAACCTCGGCATGCAGTCGGGGCAGTTGAACCAAGCGGCGCAACTTCAGGCGCAGCAGCAGCGGCTCGGGCAACTTGCTCAAGCCAATCAGTTCGGCCTCCAGAACGCCGCCCAGAGAGCGCAGTACGGCCTTGCAGGGGCACAGTTGGGTGAGCAGTCCCGGCAGTTCGGGGCAGGGCTTGGCCTTCAGGGTCTCCAGCAGCAGTTGGCGGCGTCCGGCCAGTTGGGTCAGTTGGGGCAGATGCAGCACCAGCAGGGCCTCGGGATCAATCAGGCTCAGATGGGTGCGGGTGGCCAGATGCAGGCGATGGAACAGCAGTTGCTTAATCAGCAGTTGCAGGACTTCATCAACGCCCAGCAGTTCCCGTACAAGCAGGCCGAGTTCGGCATGGGCATCCTGCGGGGCATCCCGGCAGGCAACCAGACCCAGACGCTCTATCAGCAGCCGGGGAGTTTGTTTGGACAGATCGCAGGTGTAGGATTGGGGCTTGGTAGTCTCTTCGGTGGCCTTGGCGGCGGAGGTGGGCGATGATCGGTCCAGTCAGCGGTACCGGGCGGGCCATGATGGCTTCGCTCCAGCAGGCGATGTCGAAGGGTATGCCGCCGGATCAGGCGATTGCGTATGTCAAGAGCATGGCTACGCAGGGCGTGGCTCCTATGGCGGACCTATACGCCATGATGAACCAATTCCAGCGTCTGAAGCAGCAGCCCGTGCAGGCTCCGCAGACCCCGCCCACCATCCGTGATCAGTTGAACATGGCTGAGGCTCAGCAGCGTCAGCAGCAGATGGCGATGCAGCAGGGGCTTGGTGGCATGCCCGCTCCGGCTATGGAGCAGGCTCAGTTCGCAGGCGGCGGCATCGTGGCGTTTGACGGCGGTGGTACGGTCTCCTACGAATTCAACGACGACTTGCGGGCCAAAGTGCCGGACTTCATGACTGATACGACCGACATCATATCTTTCGTGCGCAAGCAGATGCCTAACTTTGGTTCGCTTTCTTCTGAGCAGAAGCAGCAGGTTTTGAAGCAATTTGAACCCGCTTATAAGCAGGCATATAGGTCGTTGCAAGTACTGAAATCCCGTGGCGTGGCTCCTGCTTCCGCGCTTAGTCCTGCGCCTGAAAGCACTAGTCCGTTCTCTACAACTGCTCTTAAACGCGGACCGCAGAATCCGCTTGAAAAGGCACAAGATGATCGGCTTGCCACTGAGCGAGCACAGGAAAGCCCCGCAGTTTCTGCTTCTCCTGTGGAACAGGGGGACGGCGCTTTTGTTCCTCGCCGCGAGACTGCTACCAGCACCCGCATGGCTTCTACTCCTCCTGCAACAAAGGCTGCGGCCGAGCCGACCCGCGAGGACATGGAAAGCCGTGAGTACGATCGGATTCAGGCGTTTCGTAAGCGTGAAGGGCTTGGGGCTGCGCGGCAGGAGATGCGGCAGTTCTTGTCTGACGAGAACAACAAACTGACTGAACAGTTTGGGCGCGACCGCATGATGGCGTTTGCTGAGGCGGGGTTCAAGATGGCCGCTGCCGCGTCACGTCCGGGTGCTACTTTCTTGGGCGCGTTGGCTGAGGGTGCTATGTCTGGCACTCAGGCGCTTCGCGGTATCCAGAAAGAGATGGATGCCAACCGTCGTGGGCTTAAGGAGTCCATGCTTAAACTGCGCGAGGCAGAAGAACTTGAGAAGGAAGGCGATTTCAAGAGCGCTATGCAGATCGCCCAGCAGGCGCGTACTGAGATGCTTCAGCGTCAGCAACATGAAGACAAGTTGAAGGTGGACTACGCGCAGATTGCTGCCACCGTAGAGAACTCGCGTAGAAGTGCTGGGGCCACTATCCGTGCTGCCGAAATCGGTGCAGCCTCCCGTGCCGACCTAGCAGGCATGAAGCCCACGCCGGGCGCGATCACTCCTGAGACCGAGGTGAAGAACAGGCTTGCTGTGTTGAAAAACAGGGCTGATTCCTTGACTGAGTATATAAACAGCCTTCGGGGGTTTGATCTTAGTCCAACAGAAAAAGCAGCATATGACGATGCCCGTAGAGAACTCGCTGGTGTTGAACGTGAGCGCGACCAATTGACCAGAGCAGGCGGAGCGCCCGTTACTGCTACCACGTCTTTGACTGATCCGCTCGGTATTCGGTAATACCCCGTGCCTACTATCGCTGAAATCCGCAAACAGTATCCGCAGTATCAAGATCTGACCGATCAACAACTTGCGGAGGGGCTGCATCGTGCGTACTACAGTGATATCCCTTTCGATGATTTTGCCGGGAAGATCGGGTTTGCGCCGGAGCCTACCCCTGAAGAACAGTCTGTTTTCCGCAGCGTAGCCGATGTTCCGGTCAAGTTTGGTACAGGTATTGCGCAGGGTGTCCGCTTTATCACCGATGCGTTCGGTGCGGATAATCCTGTCTCTCAGAATATTCGTAGCGTTGAAGACTATTTGCAGGGGCTACTGAGCGCCCAGTCCAAGCAAGATCAGGCTGAAGTCGCCCGCATCATGAAAGATGCGGAAGATAAAGGTATCGGCGCACAGGTCGTTGGAGGCCTTAAAGCGCTTGCTACTGCTCCGCTTGATACTCTTTCGCAGGCAGCGGGCACGGCGGTGCCTACCATCATCGGCGGTCTGGCTGGTGGAGTGCTGCGTCTTGTAGCAGTGCCGACTATCGGTGCGTTGACTGGTGCGGGAACCATCAAGAGTTCTATTTATGACGCCACCAAGCAGACGCTGCTTGAGACTGGCGCTACGGAAGAACAGGCTGAACGCACCGCTCAGCAGGCGCAAGAGTACGGTGGCAAGAACCTCGATCTGATACTGGCAGGCTCTGGGCTTGGCATCCTCGCAGCCGGGACGGGGCTTGAAAAGGCTGTGGCCAACAGGATTCTAGGCCGTGCAGCGGCGGGGAAGGCAGCGGAAGAGGCTGCTCAGCAAGGATTGATCCGGCGTACAGCGATGAGCGCGGCTAAGGAAGCCGGTCCCGAGGCGCTTCAGGCAGGTCAAGAACAGTTTGCCGAAAACGTCGCCTTGCAGCGTGAGGGGTTTGACGTCCCCACGTTCCGTGGAGTGGCGGGCGCGGCCACTCTTGAAGGCGCTGCCGGTGCGATCTTGGGTGGTGGGCTTGGCGCTATGGGGCCTGCTAGACCGGAATCCGTCCCGCTGGATCCGGGCGATCTTGAGCAGCGCGAGACCGAAGAAGCGTCTACGCCCCCACCGCCTCCCAAGCCGATCGAGTCCGCACAGGACTTACTCAATGCTCCGCCGAGAATTGTGGCTGAAGATGCTCCGGAGGCTCTGCGCAAAGAGCCTATGAACCTGACAGATGATCAAGTCTATGAAGAGATTGATCAGATGGAGCAGGTACAAGAACAACTGGCATCGCTTCTGTTCAGCCCGGAGGAACTTGCGGCTCAAGCGGCGGCGCGGAACGTGTCTGTAGAGGCTTTCTCTGCTGATCTGTCGCGGACTTACGACAACCTGACTACGCGGCTTGACGTCTTTCACAAGAACTTCATGCAGCGCATGAACGGGGAAGTCACGGTGGCTCCGGCTCCCCCTGCTCCCCCTGCTCCGGCCCCGAACATTCAGGTTGCAACTACACCTTCAGTTGCAACTTCAACTACTCCCGCTCCGGCTCCCGCCCCGGCCCCCGTCAAGCCGTTTGCTGACCGCCCGGTTCAGCAGGAGTTGTTGAGTGAGGAACCCGCTGCTCCTGCCCCGGCTCCTGCTCCCACGCCGGACGTACGTGCTTTGGCGCTTGAAGCCATCAAGGTCAGGCCGACCATCAAGGCGATCTCTGAGGCTACCGGGCTGAACCAGCCCAAGGCCGCTGCTGTCATGCGTGGCTTCGTGGACGAAGGCATCGTTGAGCGTTATGGCAAGGCAGGTGACAGATTCAAATTGCTCGCGCCGAAGGCAACGGAGACGGTCGAGGCCGAGCAAGAGGTTGCGGTAGAGACTGCTCTAGCGGAAGAAAAAGTTGCCGAACCTAAGCCCCCGGAGATGGTCCCTGCGCCCGCTGGGGCGAAAGTAGAGGAGATGTTCCCACGCGTTGACTCGATCCAGAGAATCCCTTTTGGCCCCACGGTCATAATCCCAAACGTGATCGCGGAGGGCAAGCCGCTGTTCCGCGAGACCTCTGCGGACAACTTGCTCGACCTGCTCATCTCGGACAAACAGTTCTCACATATCGGCGGGTTCGTCACCGATGACCCCGACTTGGCGATCGGGCAGGGTAACAACAAGGGCGTGATGGTTCGGTTCCGCCCCAACTCCGTGAGCGGCGAACTCAACCCGAAACCGGGGACTGGCGTCATCGGCGGAGTCGAGTACCGCAGCGACATCTTCGCCCCGAGGGCTGTCGAGAGCATCACTTTCAAGAACCCGAAGAGAGACATTAAGGGGCTGCGTTGGCTGATTCGCAGGGTTCTCCAGCAGGAGTTCACGCGCACCGACAATCCTGACGGGTCCGTGGTGTTCACTCGCAAAGCCCCGGAGACGCCTGCTGCGACACCCACCACTCCCACCACGGAGACTACAAGTGAACCCGTATCAACCAGTGCTGAGCAAGTTGTCTCTGGAGCAGTTGCAGGAAGCCCTGATCTGTCTGTACAGCGAGATGCCGCCGAAGGACTCGGTGCTGCGGAACCTTCAGTCGGAGGAGTGGGGGGTACTGCACCTGCTGCTGAACGGGCTGCTGAACGAGAAGGACGCGGCGAGCCTGCACTGACGGAAGCACCCACCGCTGTCGAGCCTGCCCAAGAAGCCCCGACCCAGACCCTATCTGAGTCCGAGCAGAGCCTCGTCCACGATCGGCTTAGCGAGACCCAAAAAGGTGTTATCGCCAAGGAGTTCGGGCAGGACTCGTACAACGACGCTGCCAAGAAAGGTTTCCTTGAAGAAGTCATCAAGGGTGTCAACCAAGGCATCACGTCTGTTCGTGCCCGCCTGCGTGGCATCGTCCGTGCGATCATAGTTGGACTGCTCTCGACGGGTGCGGTGTTCAACAACTCCGCGTTCATGAACTTGAACGCGAAGCCCACGTTCGTGACTACGAAGTCCACGGTGACTACGGTTGAGGCCGACAAACCCGCCCCCCCGGCTGAAGCGGCAGAGGCCATGTCCCCCGCTGCCCGCGCTACGTATGAGCGGTTCATGTTGGACAACAAGGGTATTCCGTTCATCATCGCAGACAAGCCTACGGGGCAGATCTTCCTCTTCAAAGCGGACGGGGAGTTGATCAAGTTCTTCCCCGCGCTATACGGCAAGGCTGCGGGGGATGTGCTGTCGCACCCGATAGGCCAGCAGATGACCGGGCAGGAGATCGATCAGACTCTCGACAACGAGAAGATCACTCCCGCTGGTGACTACACCGCTGTACTAAGGCCAGAGAAGAACTTCGGGCTTGCACTGTTTTTTCAAGACGCGCAGGGCAACCGAGGTTCGATGGCGATCCATCAGGTATATACAGGGGACATCAAGGAGCGCCGTCTTGAGCGGCTGGCTTCTGCTGACGCGACGGACAACAAGGTCTCATATGGCTGCATCAACGTCGGCGTCGATAACTGGAACAATTACATCGTACCGAATTACAGTGGGGGTGCCCGCGTAGGCGTGGTTCCGGACGAGGTGGGTGCGCTCGATAAGTTCATCCCGCCCCCGCAGATGACGGTCAAGTACACCGCACCTGAAGCGAGCGTTACGCAAAAAGTAGAGGCCTCGCCTGCACCTGATGTTCCGGGCTTGCCGAGAAAAACTGAGCGCGACAGAAATGCTCCTCAAGCCCAACGCCGTCCTAGCGCTCCGACGACGGAGCAGAAGAAAGAGGTGGCCGATCGTGTTGCCAAACGTCTCGCCGCGAGGGGGACTCCGCGTGGGCGTAAAGGACCGTTTGGTAAAAGCAAGGTGGTCGTCAGCCCGCGCTTTAGTCCCCGTGTTGACGGGTTCATCAAGTCCATCGTCAGTCAGATCGGGCTTGGGAACACCAACATCATCGTGCTTGACAAAGTCGAGTTGGCCACCCCGGAGGCGTTGACCGCTACCGCAGACAAGTACGGCTTGTATGACGGATTCAGTGTCGAAGGGCTGGTGACGGACGCGACAAGCCCGAATACGTTTGGCGCTGTTATGCCCCTTCCTAACGGGCAGGGCTACGCCTTGTTCGTGGATTCAAACACGGAAATAAATGTTTTGCTCGAAAACATCGGGCATGAACTTGGGCATATCGTCGAATACGAAGCGCTCAGCAACGCGGACGAGAAGACGCGGAACGCCATCTTCAATGACTATCTGGCATGGCTTTCCGAGAACGAGGGTGAGACCACCGCCAAGTTGATCCGCAAAGTACGTGCATGGGCAACGGCGGAAGCCGATTTGTCGGACCTGTCCGAAGACATGGTGCTTAGCGAGAAAGACCAAGAGTACTTCAAGTCGTTTGCGGAGTGGTTCGCGGACAACGTAGCCAAGTGGATGACGACCAGCGAGAAGCCGCTGTCTGTCGTAGAGAAGTTCTTCTCAACTCTCGCTGCCAAACTGAAGCGGATTGCAGCCTACCTCACGGGCAAACGCCCCGAGTTCCTGCCTTCACAGGCGGTCAAGGACTTCCTCGATGGACTAGGCACGCCTAACGATACTATGGCGGCTTCCATGATCAAGGAGGCTATGGGGTTCAAGGGTCCGCGTCCTATTTTCCCGAGCATCGAAGGGTTGAAGAACTTCTGGGATTGGTTCAGTGGGTCCAAGGTGGTGGACGAAGAGGGTCGCCCCATCATCATGTATCACGGCTCCCCGAAAGTGTTTTCGGTGTTCCGGCCCGGTGGGCGTGCAAAGGCTATTTTCTTGTCACCTGATCCGTATTTTGCTGACCGCTTTACGGTTGATGAGTACGATTACGACGTAGGCCCTATTTACGCGGTGTACGTCAACGCCAAGAACCCGTTTGACTACGAAAATCAGCAGCATATTGCAGCACTTGAGGCCGCTCTTGCTGAAGAGTTTGACAAATCAGGGGGGAATGTCAGGGCCACCGGAGACTTTCTTAACTGGGACGAGATGGTTTCGGCTATTAAAGACGGGGATTGGCGCACTATCGAGAACCCGACAGTGCAAAAGGCGATCAAAAAGATCGGCCATGACGGCTTTTATGTGCTGGAAAGCATGTTTTCACCCCAATTAGGGGATCGCGTCGAGGCTAAAAACCTCGCTGTCTATGAGCCTAATCAGGTCAAGTCTGCCATCGGTAACAGCGGCAAGTTCAGCCCCAAAGCCAATGACATAAGGCAGTCTCGCCGTGCGGGCCGTGCGGCGCTCAACAACGTCGGCGCTGCCATCAACAGTCAGCCTAGGTTCAACAACAAGACCTATATCGCTGTACGCGCTGCGTTGGACTCGACCCGTATCACGGACGCCATGCGGTCGGCGTTGTACATGTTCACCTCGCTCCCCCAGCACGTGCAGATGTTCGCCAAGGAACTGCCCACCCTGAAGGGCCTGCTCAACGTGCTGAACGTCCGTGCCAGCGCCTTGAAGGACAGGAAGGAGGGCCTCGATCGCAACATCCGCAAGTGGAACGACGTCATCAAGAAGCACATCAAGCACAAAGATGATTTCTACGAGATCGCCCATGAATCGACGCGCTTGCAGGTCGAGTTCAACAACCAGAAGTTCGCTAGTCACCCCTTGACTCAGCGGTTCAACCGCCTGCCTACTGATCTCCAGAAGATGTACTGGGAGATGCTGGCGAGTTACAAGGGGATGGCCGATGAATACTTGACGCTCATCTCCAAAAACTTGTCCCCGCGTGAGGCCAACCGCTTGCAGCGTGAGATGGCGAAGAAGCGCCTGCGGGTCTACCTGCCGCTCTACCGTGAGGGGGATTACTGGCTTCGGTATCAGGACGCCAACAACGAGACTGTGGTGCAGTCGTTCAAGTCCAACTACGAGCGTGAACTCGCTTGGAAGGAAGCGGTAGCCAATGGGGCGATGCGCGGTAGCGAGCAGATGTTCGCCCGCGTCGAGGACTTCTTCCAGAACAACGGGCCGGGCACGTTCTTCAACCGTGTGCTTGATGACCTCAAGAGCCGCAACGCCCCTGAAGCAGTCAAGCGGGCGCTGTATGAGATGTACCTTGATCAGATCCCGGCTTCGTCTGTGCGGCAGTTGTACCGCAAGCGTGACGGCTATAAGGGCTACGAGTCTGACTTGATGAACGTGTACGCGACTGTCGCCAGCCGTATGGCGAACCAACTTACGAGTCTGGAGTACGTGCCGGAAATCGACAAGGCGTTCGATGAGGTCAAGCAAGAAGCAAAAGTCTACGCTGGTTCAGGCGCTAGCAAAAACCGTTCAGTGCCGATCCTTATCAACAACCTTGAGAAGCAGATCGAGTACCTGCGCGATCCCGGTAACGGTACGCTTGTCAACGCGCTGTCGTCTTTCAGTTACTACTGGTACATCATAGGCAACATCTCGACTGCCGTGATCAATACGACCCAGTTGCCTATGGTCGTGTACCCGATGCTGGTCGGGCGATACGGTGCGAACGCAGCAAGCGCAGCGATGACTGACGCCACCAAGCAGTACTTCAAGGGCGGTTTCGACAACGACAACATTCCGGGCGGGGTCAAGAAGTTCCCGGCGGATTTCAGTTTCGGTATTGGATTGCCGCCCAATTCGCCGCTGGGTCGGCTGTACAAGGCTGCTGTGAGGCAGAGTGCTATCCGGCGCTCGACCGGGTACGACCTTGTGGAAGGCAGGAAGAAGAACTATGGGATGGGGGATTATGTCGGCCTGATGGCCAAGACGGAACAGATCCTCGGATGGGTGTTCCAGAACTCAGAACGGTTCAATAGGGAAGTGACGCTGATCGCTGCGTTCAATCTGGAGATGAAGAAGAACGGAGGAAACGTAGACAAAGCGATCTCAGACGCGATAGAACTTGTGACGATGTCTCATGGTACGGTCTTGACTGAGACCTCGCCGCGTGTGTTCCAGACAGGGTTCTTCAAGGTCGCGTTCACCTTCAAGAACTTCGCTCAGACACAGATCTACCTGCTGTCCAAGTTGTTGCGAGAGGCAGTCAGGGGAGAGACTCCCGAAGTGAAGAAACTCGCTGCCAAGCAACTCATCGGCATCTCGGCTATGTCGTTCGTGTTCGCCGGGCTGCATGGTATGCCGTTTTACAGCGCGGCTACGTTGCTTGCTGACGTCTTGTCCGACATGTTTGGTGACGACGATGACCCGTTGAAGTCGAATGAAGTCGTACGACAGTCTGTCGGGGCTTTGGCTCATAAGGGCGTGATCAATGAACTTTTTATGGCAGATTTGGCGTCCCGTACCGGGTTCAACGGGCTGCTTTGGAGGGACGACGACAAGCGTCTAGAGGAAGTAGGTCCGGTATTGTTTGCGGCAGAGCAGATCTTTGGGCCTGCTTACGCTGCTGGTATGGGGTTCTTTCGTGCGGCAAAAGACCTCGACGAAGGACATGTTGACCGGGCACTGGAAGCGGCGACTCCTGCGGCTATCCGCAACGGTCTTAAAGCGTACCGCTTCACCGTGGACGGTGCTAAGAGCCGAAGCGGTGAGTTGATCTTCGATGACTTCAACAAGTATGAACTCTTCATGCAGACATTGGGGTTCACCCCGGTCGAAGTGGCGCGGCGCTCCGAGTCGGCAGGGGCGCTTGCCGGTCGCATGAACAATCTCACCAAGCGCAAGACCGCGCTCCTCGACAGGCTCTATCTGGCACGTATCAACGGGGATAGGGAGGGTACGAGAGAGGCAGTTGAAGCCATCAGAAAGTTCAACCAGAACGAGTTTGTCCGAAAGACCCGTAACGTCATCAGCAGTCAAGACATGCAAGAGTCGTTCACCAGACGGCGGAACAACACCCGCAACTCGATTTATGGCATCAACGTGCCCGAGAGGTCCCGTCGTGCGCTGGAGGCTGACTACAAAATCGAAGATGACGAAGAGTGATCAGCGGATGCGCCAGACCCGTACGCCTATGTGGCCTTCCTTGGCCGAGGCATAGGCTTTGACTTTGATCTGAGATACTTTTGCACGACAGTCAACCGCGTAAAGCATCTCAGCGATCTTGAGTGTGGGGACGAAGAAACTGTCCCCAACGTCCATCCCCTCAAAGGGGAAGACCCACTCAGGCTCCATCAGTCTTGTTGTCATCTAGCAACTCTTTAGGGACTTCGTACTGAAATGCGTAGACGTGGATAGGAGGCGTGGTCATACCCGCCTTCCATCCGGTAGAGAGCCGCATCTTCTTCGACTCAAGGCTGACTGAAGAACGCTCCAAGGCCCGCTCAAACTCTCCTGTGCCGACGCTCTTGCTCGTCAGGAACTGCTTGAACTTGCTCTTGGCGATGTACTGGGTCGAATTGCCGATCTCCACACGGGCTACAAGTTCCCCGGTCGGCTCATTGACGAGCCTGCCTTCATCGAATATCAGGGTACCCCTGCGCCAGTGGTCGTTCAGGAACTCGCCTATGAGGCCTTCATAGTCCGTGACGCGGTTCTTCTGAGTGTTGTCCCGTACCTTGATGGTCTCCAGAATGACCCGGTCGAAGATCCGATCGACATCGAAACTGATGATGCCGAACTCATTGGCGATCTCGGCCCCTGCGAAGATGGCACTAAACGCAGTCTCGTAGAACCGGAACGCAGCGTTGCTTCCCAACTTGGTAGCAGTCACCCGCTTGCTCCACTTGGCGATACGCGCCCTGATCTCAGTGTCCCCGAGGGCGATGACCCTGCCTATGAAGTCCGGCCCTGCGTGGCCGTGGTTGGCGTGCAGGGGGTCGAAGATCCGCTTGCCCATCTCCATCGTGAGCGAGGGGGGCTGCATCAGGACGTACTCCAACAAGCGCATGATCTCGCCACTTGCGTTGGCCTTCTTGACGAAGATCATGTCATATAGAGAGACATTAGATGACATCAGGCAGAGCATGGACGCGATCTCCTGCTGCTCACGCTCCGCGTTGACGGAACTCTGCATGCGCATCTTGCCCTTGCCTTGAGAGATGAGGTGGATCAGTTTCGATATCTGCTCAGGCGGCTTCTCCTGCACCTCGTCCATGCCCATGAGGATGTTCTTGAGGGACATGGCGCGGCTGTTGAAGGCGTTGTCGGTCGAGTCATACACGCTGAGCGGCTTCGGTGCGCCCCATACGGACAGCCCGGCGTAGAGCGATCCAGACTTGGCTGCGCCTGATGGCCCGGTGAAACAGAACGTCATGCCGTTCGTGGACGTGTAGCGCATAAGGGGTGAGCCGAACGACACGAACAAGCCAAACGCCTGCATCTCCAACTCGGGATGGTTCAGTTGGTTCACGCAGTCCTTCCAGACTTGGTAGTCACCCTTCGGCGTCATGAGCCTAGACACGCTGCGTATCAGGGGACTAGATGCTGCCTTGCGCGAATTGTCCACGCCGATGATCTCGTTCTCACCGATGAGGAAGGTGTTGTCGTCCGTCCACCCCATCTGGTGGCAGATCTTGTCTGCGGCGTTCTGGCTCTGTAGGTAATGAAGCCATTTAGTCATGTATTCCACCAGTTTAGGCCACAAGGTTTGACTAGGCGGGGCGACCCCCGCCTTGCCGATGATCTCTTTCATGCTGTCAACGGACTGCGCGTCACCAGTAGAGATGTACTTCTCTCGGACCTCATGCGGCAGTTTCACGCGAACAAGAAGGATCTCGCCATCCGACTCGCCGTACATGCGCTTGACCGGATAGAACTCATTCTGCGATATGAGTATCGGCTCAGAAGCGGTCTTTTCCCCGTCGTCGCCTATTTCCGCTGGCGGGACGTAGTAGATGCCCCCGTTGCGCCCTCGGACGAAGGGGTAGACGGCTTTTGGGAAAGTTGGAACTTCTTCGGGATTCGACGCGATCCGAACTGCGTCCTCTTCACTAATCTCCTCGGAGGGGGCGGCGACGAATCGTCGTCCAATGGCAAGGGGGTTGGTGATACGTCCTTTGAGCGGGCATCCATCACACCCACCGGGGTTTCTCTGTTCAAAAGTCGCGCAACTATGCGGCTTGCCAAAAGTTTCATTAGCCTTCCTTATGGTGGCTTCACGGTTGTATCCAGCGTAGTCCTCAGACAGGAGATGGATAGACGTCTCCCAGTCCGTACAGTGTCGAGCGATCGACAATGCAGAATGCCATACCGGCTCAGACAGAGTCTGGGCATTTACGATCGCGTTCTTGATCTGGTTGCAGCCCTGTCCTTCAAGGCTCTTCTCAGCGATGTCTTGGAACGTAGTCTCAAAATTGTCCAACTTGGCGATCTTGAGTGTGTCTTCGTCAAGACCTTTCGGGATGAGGTCAAGAATAGACCCGATCGAGTACTCGACTTCTCCCAAGAACGCTTTGAAGACATCGAAATCGTACTGATGGAACTCGTCTGTGAGCAACACCGCAGGGTTCGGCGGATCGGTCTTCAGATTCAGGGTGTCCGGGCAGCGCATGATACGCGCTGCATCGGCGGTGACCACCGGGTCGATCTTTATGTGGTCGATGCACAGTTGCTTGAACTTGTCCGCGTACGGCTTCCACTCTGAGATCGGTACATCGCGGTCAAACGGCCAGTAAGCATGCACCCCACCACCAGAGTCCACCAGTACGGGTGGGGGGAGGTCGTTCTGCTCCACGAACGCCCGCAGGTCTGCAAGCGCCGCTTCCTTGCTCTCATACTTCTTGGGGTTGCCTGCTCCCACGTCCATATCGATGAAGAATGAACGGCAGTAAAGCGCGTTGTCAGCCCTACGGCTGTAGCCATCGAATGTACTTAGAGCGACGAACACGTTCTGCCCGCTCTGCTGGATGTCTGTGATGTTCTGTTCAAGGTCGCTTAGCGTGTCGGCAAAATGATGGTGTGTACGCCCATCACGCTCGATGCCCACCGCACAATACACGCCCTGCGAAGGTAGTACATTCTCGTAAAATTGTTTTCGCATGGATATGCCCTACTGAAAGAAAACGCGGGGCAGCGGCCACCCCGCAAACTTTTGTGACCGTCAGACCATCAACTGTTCCCGATCATGCCCTCCAAGAATGTCTTAGCCTCTTTGACATTCTTCGCAGGGAGCAGTCCGTTCTGCATGCCCTGCTCTACAAGGTACATGAAAGACTCTACAGTTTTATGCTTGCTCTCCCGCATGGGCTGTCCTCGGAACCATAAGTGGATCGTAGTACGACCAACACCAAGGGCCTTGGATACGTAGGAAGCGGGGAGATTGGCCTCGACACACAAGCGCCCAAGCCGCACTCCCAACAGCGAGCCGTCAGCCTGCTGAAGTCCTATCAGCAATCTGTCGCCGTACGTACGCGGCACGGCTTAACCCTTCTTCGACCACTTCTTGATGACATCGCTGACATCGGCGGCAGGGGCAGCGTCCTGCTTCTTGGTCTCCCGAACGACCGGCTCGGCAGGGGCGGCGACTTCTGTCACGCCCTCACCCTCGTCCTGCTGAAACACCGTCAACTTGACAGCGTTCTCCGCTGCCTTGCTGTTCTTCTGCTCCTGCACGGTCGCTACATCAGCCTCGGGTACCACTCCGACAGGCGAGAACAGCAACTTCGGCACGGGCGACTTGGTGTCGAATTGCATCTTGGTGATGACCCGACCCGCAGAGATGTTGTTGTTCGCCAACATCTGGATGTACGGACGGAACGGGAACTTGCCAGCCTCTTCCTTCCCGAAGCACGAAGTAGCCGGGAGGACCAACTGCATGACGTCGCCTTCCGGGTTGTTCGGAAGCACTACAGCCGTACGCCACGACAGGCGGCATGCAGACCCGGTGCCAGTAGAGTGCGACCCCTTGACCGACATGGGGCACTCCTCGCAGCGGGAGGCGACGGGGGACTTGACCTCAGCATCCGGCACCTTGCCGTCGCTAGACCAACATACCGGGGCGAGTTTCTCACCTTCCTTGTACGCACCGGTGTAGTAGGTGCGACTGGCAGTGTGTGCCATCTTGACGAAGATGACGTTCATGTGCCGGTCTTCGATCGACCCGATCTCCTTACCACCGGACATCTTGCGGAACACACCGCCCTTGATGGAGATACGCTTGGTAGCGCTTCCACCACCGGCAACAGCGCGGGTATCGTCGTCAACACCGCCCGAGATCTGGGCGAGTTCATTCTTCAAATTAGCAATGATATCGTTGCTCATAAGTCCTCACTTACTGGATTTACGTACTGAAACACCGTATTCACGCATCACGTTCACTCCGGGCGGAAGCCCATCGTTTTCGTGTTCTTTCATGAATTCTTTAAAGTTGCCTTGGTGGATACGCCGCTCCAACAGGTGCGGGGCTTCGTTACCCAAGACAAACTTGTAGAAATTTTCCCAATCTTGGCAGAAGAAACGCTCGTTCAACTTGCGCATGACTGTGCCGTGCTGCGTCTTGATACTATCAGCATTCACGGCGTTGCACATTTCGAGCATACGCGTTTCCAACTTCGCCATGTCTTCTTTCAAAGCGCTGTCTGCCAGTTCGTATTCGCGTAGCAGATTCTCGCGCCGTGAGCGTATTACTAAATACGCTTCGACCAGTTCGTCGGTATTATTCGTATTCATCACTATCCTCCAACTCCTGTTTGTACAAGTCCACCAATTTTTGGTGATGATCTACCTTGCCTTGCAGCATGGAATACATCTTCTTCTCGACTTCTGACCCTCGCAGATGCACTACAGACATCTTGTTCACTTGGCCCACTCTTTCGATGCGTGCGATACATTGCAAATACGTATCCACTGACATTACTGGAGACCAGAACACTACCGTGTCCGCAGCCGTGAGAGTGATGCCGTGCGCCGCTGACTGGGGCTGTATGACCAACACTCTAGGATCGGTGCTAGTCTGGAATCGCCCGATGATGTCGGAGCGTTGTCTTGCGGGGACGTCTCCTTTGATCGCTTCGTTCGTGATGCCGTGCTGAGTCAGGTACTCCCTGACCACGTCGATCGCGTGTAGGAAGGGGACGAATACTACCACTTTGTTGGTGGTCTCTTCAAGTGCTTCCTTCAGTGCGGCGAGGCGCGGCGATATGTCGAACTGCACTACGTTGTGCTTGTCGGTGTACACAGCGCCCGCAGATATCTGCAACAGTTTATTGAGTGATGCCGCTGCGTTCACAGCCGAAACTTGTTCGCCCGCTGCTTCTATGAGCAGTTGCTTTTTTAGTTCGTTGTAGTACTTCTTAGCCTGCGGAGTCAGCGGCACGTCACGGGTCTGGTAGATGATGTCTGGTAGATCGAGGCATTCCTTCTTCGTGTACCGTATCGCAGGTTGTAGCGCACGGAACACTTGATCCACAGCGTCATGCTTCGGCGTCCACTTGAACTTGCTGACCTGTACCATGATCCGATCGCGCCAAGCCGTGGAGTACTTCGGCACCCTCATAGGGGATACCAATTTGGCTAAGCCGAACGCATCGACTGGAGACTGTGCAGCGGGGGTGCCCGTCATCATCCAAAGCCACGTGGTGGGTTCGATCAACTTGGCCAGAGTCTTCCAGCGCTTGGTACTTGGGTTTTTATATGCGTTAGCCTCATCGATGATGATCAGATCAAACCTCTTGTACAGTTGATCGATCACACTAGGTATTCCGTCATAGTTAATGATCGTGAAGTCGTACCCCTCGTTCAGTATCTTCTTGCGCTTTTCGGCTGAGCCATGTGCGATACCGCACGTTCGGTGCATGGTGGTCTTGAATATATCAGCCTGCCATGCGGAGTACATGATGGAAAGCGGGCAGATGACCAGAACCTTCCTGATGATACCGATGTTCATCAGGTAGTCCGCAGCCCAGATCGCTGCCGACGTCTTGCCTGTCCCTGCCTCGTTGAAGCAGAACGCCCTCTGGCGGAGACTCAAGAAGTATGCGGTCTCTCGCTGATGTTCAAACGGGGTGTAGAGTCCCGGCCACTTGTAATCCCGCTGCATGGGAGAAGGCACTTTCGGGAGATTCTGGCTCGGCATGTATTCATCCAGATAACCGACGAGCGTTTTCATCTCGTCGTGGTCCCAACACACCAGCAGTTCTTTGCTGTCTGCGTTATCGGCCAGTACTTCGCTACGCTCCAGCCGTGCCGTGATCTCTGAAGCGAAAGAATTGGACGCGGTGAACTTCACCGCCAAGTCATCGACTATGTTCATACTGCACCTACTAGGTTAAGAAAGCCCCTTACGGGGGCCAGTCGGTCAAGACTCTGCCCAACGAGGTAGGGGGCGGGCCGATCTTGACAGGCACGGTTACGCGTCATGCCAACGCGAGAAGGGCAGGAGGATGGTAGCCCTTCTTATCCTTGCACACTCATGCCTTGTGCGGATTCACTTCATCGCTCCATTCGACTTGCGACGGAACGATCGGTTCTTTGATGGAGGTTCAAGCCGGGTGCCGTCACCGTTGCTGCCGCCTTTGGACAGCGCCTTGACATGGGCGATGTCCTTGCCCTTGCGGTTGATGCCCTTGGCGTCGTAACTACGTCGGGCGCGTTGACGCTCCATGCGGTTTTCGTGTTCACCACGCTCAACCTGCTGCTTGTACTCTTTCTTGTAGGGTCTAGCCTTGTTCACGTAAGGCATCTCATCTCTCCTTGTAAAAATTGCAACTACTGACTGGGCACCAACCGCACAATGGTCCGGCCTTTGCAGTCCATACGTTACTATCATATGCGATTTCAAGCCGCTTCAGATCCACCGCGAAGTGTCCCCATAGTTTGTTGGCGTCTTCTCTTTTGTACTCTTCAGGAATGAACGTGTTGTGCATCACGAACAGAAGTCCAGCCTTGATGTTCTGGACTTCCGGGAAGTGCGCGAACGTCATGATGGCCATCAACTTCAACTGCTTGGGGTCGGGGTAGCGGTTACTGCCTGTCTTATAGTCCACGATGTAGGCATCGGCCCCGTCAACGATCAGCAAATCAACGATACCTCGCACGTGCCTAGTATCGGAATCGAACGCGCACGGTACCCCCTCTGCCGTCAGGGCCATCTGGTGTTCACAGTAGCGAGTTCCGGGGATCGATAGCAGCGCGTCAAGTTGAGACTTGAATCGCTCGTAGTTCTTGAGAAGCGGCGTACCGTCGCGTACATAGTCTTCGCATGCCTTGTGAACTTCTGTCCCATACAGCATCTGCTGAGTGACTTTCTTGGTGAAGTCCTTCGCCACCTTAGTGTGGTAGTACTGCTTAGGGCAGTTGACGAAATCCTTCAGGCTGCTAAATGACCACGTGAACATCAACAGTCTCCGTATGACCTGCCGTACTTGGCCTCGCAGGCGACGGGGAGGCCCGCTGCCCAACTGGGAGGAGTAGACATGGTCCCGACGATGAACGCAAGAGCCTCCGGCAACTGAGACTCCTCAACGACCACGACAGCCGCGTCATGGACGGTCAGCACCGGGCGGTACCACCTGCGCATGGCCAGCATCTGCTGCCCCACGATGATCCGGGCGAGTGCCTGCACCACGTTCTCCACGACAGCCCCGCCCCAGATGGACTGGACGCCCTTGCGCGAATCGTAGATCACCTTGCCATCCGACATCCGCAGGTTCTTGTACCGGATGTAGAGGCCGTTCGGCAGGCGTAGACCATGAGGTGTGACTTGTACAACTTTCTGTACACCCAGATAGTAGATGCCCTTTCCGGTAGGCCACGACATCATGTCTTGTAGCGCCCGGTCGCACTCCTGCCAGAGTTCCGTGATCTTGTGGTTCTCCTGCCGATACAGATTCACGATGCGCTTGCACTCGTCCTCGGGGAGATAGACGTTGATGGGCTTGGCGGTAGCAAGCGTGTGACGCAACTTGGCAGCGCCCGTACCGTACCCCAATCCCAAAATACAAGTTTTCCCTACGAACCGTTCAGCCGAGTTGTCCTTGGTGATCTCGCGCCCGTAGACCTTGCTTGCAAATATGGAGTACACATCCTGATTTGCACGGAACTGCGCCGTGACATCGTCCTGTCCGGCGAGCCAAGCCAGCACACGGGCCTCGATCTGGCTGCTATCACAGTTGATGACGTAGTGCCCCAACGGAGCCAAGATGGCGTTCTTCAGAGCCTTCTTCTTCTTGTCCCGGCTCGGCAGGTTCTGGAAGTTGACAGCATCCTGCCCCGACCACCGTCCGGTGTGCGCCCCGTAGTACTTGAGGGGGATGGGCAGCAGCCCCTTGTTCCGCGCCCCAATGTCGATGAACCGCTCGATGCGCGACTCCTCGATGGTGGACTTGGTGCCGAGCCTCACCGCGCACAGTTGCTGCACGATGGGATCTTCATGTTCTTGGAGAGCGATGAACCCCTCGTCGTTCTTGGCGAGGGCGAAGGTCTCCTTGCCCGTCGTGAGACTGATCTTCTTGGGCGGGGTGACACCATGCTTCTCAAGTTCGGCAGCAAACTGCGGGTTGCTTGCCAGACATGCCCGGACCTCCTCGACGGTTGTGACTTCCATCGCTTCCATCAGGCCAGACAAGAGCCGCTGCTTCTCATCGCGGACCTCCTGAAGTCGATCGACCAAGAGGGCGTCGTCCACGTGGAGTACGGGCTGGGTGTACATCCGCAGCGTCATGTCGATCAAGTCAAGTTCGTCTTGCGGGAAGTAGTCCGACAGCAGGACATTGAACAACTTGAAGGTGAGTTCGACGTCGTTGACGCAGTACCGCCCGTAGGCTGCGAGTTCCTCCGGGGTGAAGTCCTGCTTGCGCTTGCCCAACGCATCGACCACCTCGGTGCCCTTCTTGCCCAAATTGTGCCGCTCAGCGAGAGCCGCGAGTGACCCACCTGCATCCACGCCGTGTATGGCACGGGCCATGCACAGGGTATCGAAGTACATCGCCGGTACAATGCCATACTTCCACGCGAGTATCGCGCCGTCGAACATCATGTTGTGACAAAGCAGGGCAGAGTTGCCCCAGTCGATCATGGCGAGTTCGTCAGCGATGTCTTCGGTGACCCACTTGGTCGGACCGTCATCGACCTTGATGCCGACACCGATGACCTCAAAGCGCGGGTCGTTCAGGTACTCCTCGTTGGTCTGGGTGCGGAACCCAAGGTCGTTGGCATAGTACGTCTCGAAATCAAGTGTGATAAAACTCATTCTTCCACCCCAATACCATGTGCCTTCTCGATCTCCCTTGCGAAGCGCCACTTGCCTACGCCAACAGGAAGGAGGGGATTGATCCCCCTATCGATGGCAATGAGTTCTTCGTCGGTCAGGGGCTTACGGACTGGCGGGCGTGGACACGTGTAGTGGTCCATTGTGATCGCTGCCCGAAGCGCTTGGGCCTCTTGCAGATCGGGGTGCAACAACTTCAGCGCCGCTTCAGCGGCATCGCGCAGATATGACATCACTCTACCTCCTCTTGAAAGACAGGGGCGGTGGCAGTCCCGCCCCCTGCGGATCACATCACCCGCTTCTTGTTCATCTCCTCCAGAAGCAGCAGCACCTGCCGCACTTCCTCCGTCACCTGACGGCGGGCCTCGTCGGAGAGGTGCGACACGCGGTAGTTAAAAGACACTTTGTCATGAAAGTCCATTTTACCCTTGGCGTGTGTCACTGCCCACACAATGTTTTGAATGGTGGAAAGAACAATGTTGTCTCTCTCACAGTGCTGGTCATAAGTCAGATTGCTCATCTTCAGTCTCCTTTGTTGTTGACACTTTTACCCATGCCGTGGAGCCACCCCTTTGTGGTCAGGGCGTATCCAGCGGCTTTCAACTCATCTTCGTTGCGGCAACGTCCGCTTATCAGTTTGTGGACACGGAACGCCTCGGGCTTGGCGAACAGCCGCTTGCATTCCTTACATCTTTTTTCTGGTTTTGGTTTCACTCTTCAACCTCTGGTTTTCTGCACGTAGGCGCTTGATCTCATCATGGCATGCCCAGAGGACGCTGCCAACGGTCAAGAACTTGAACTCGGTCGTGGTCCCGGTGTTGTTGACCTCACCCGGCAACGCACGGATCAAGTCAAGGATGTCTTCTTCAGTACCCATCACCATCCCCGATCAAGAAGATCGGTGTGTACTCACCGACATACGAGCCTACCACGTTGTACTCCATCCACTCGATGGCCTCTTCGTGCGTCATCTCTTGATCATGGATGAGTATCTCCACGCACTTGTTGTAGTCGTACACGGCGATCAGTTTGGTGTGTTGCCACCCAAGACCGATCAGGGCTTTCTCAAACCCATCAGCGTACAGCGTGTTCGGATCAAGCGGTTCTTCGTCGTGGGTCATGTTCTTTTTCTCTCAGCGTACACAACGTCAATCCCAAGTTCTTTCATCAGTTTTGCGAACCTGCACTTCTTGTCGTGCCCCATCTGGTCGTATTCGTATCGGACTTCTTTGGTGACCGGATTCCAGTAGTGCCATTCCTTGTCCGGTCTCAGTCCGCAGCACTCTTCGCATTGTCCGTTGCCCATGCTCCACTGTTTTCTGCGGAGGTACCTCTCGGTCTCTTCAGAAATTTTCATGTTTACTCCTCCTCCAACGGGTCGTTGAATTTCTTCTTGCGCTTCGGGATCGGCGGCGGCTCTTTGTCCCGGTAGAGCCAGACCACGAAGAGCGAGATGCATAGGACTGTACACGCTACGACGATCAGATCCCAGACGACGCTGAATATATGCAGCGATGTACTGTCGATCATGATACCTCCAACTCACCGAACCAAGTCATTCCCTGCGACCATCGCAGTACGACAGGCTCTTTCTTACCGACCCAACTTCCTGCAATCGCCTGACCACAATGCCCGCAAGTCACGCGCCAGTCGTCGCCAATCTCTGCACTGATGCGCTCGGAATTAGCCGCGAAGTCCCGCAGGAAGAAGCGGTGTAGGCATGTCACTTGCTCCCCCTCTGCTCAATAAGATGCGCGATGTGCCCGCAAGCAGACGCAGCGGCCTGAGCAGAATACTTCTCCATCACCATCTGCAATGCGCCGCCCACTTTGTACTGCGCGGCCTGCTCTTTTGCGATTTGTTTACACGCCTCCCGCTCGGCTGCTCGCTCGGCCTCTGCGACAAGGGCGGCGAAGCGTATCAGCGACGGATGCAAAATCCAGCGTGTCGTGCCGGAGTCGAATGTGTAGTCCATCCGTACTCCCGCCTCCCTCGCCATGTGCATGATGTCCTCGCGTGTCATGTCTTGTCCTCCTTTTTGATCGCATCCACAATCCGCTGCGCTTCGTTATCCGACGCGCACAATCCATACACGATGCGACAGGCTCGGGCGTCCCGCATTGCTGCGACGAGGGCGGCGAAGCGTTGCAACGGCTCTTCAACGCCAGTCCAAGCCCATTCCTTACCGCCACACAATTCGTCCGAAACTTGATTGTAAATTCTGATAATGTCCTCGCGTGTCATTTCCTATGCACTCCATTCCAACATTTAATCAACTGGTCTTGTGCGTTAAGCAGGTTCCAGAAATCAGCATTCAGAGATAGTTCCATTCCACAATGCTCGTCTTTATCTTTAGTGCATTCGATGAAAAGTGTCTGCCAGTCTTTGCCGTAGCACTCAATAGTACCAGTAGCATCTAAACGCGCAGATGATCCACACATTGGACAAGGTAAAATTTCCTCGCGTGTCATGTGTCCTCCTTTCTGATCCCGTGGAACCGCTCGGCGGCGCGCCAACCGTAACGAAATTCAGCGTGCCGCAGCCCCCACAAATTGTTATCCCAATACCATTTATGCACCTGCTCATCCGTCGCAGGCTCCCGCTTGGCGTCCGGCTCCGCGAGCGCGGTAACTAGGGCAGCAAGAGCGGCGAGGGCGGCATAATCGTTGTCTTTCCAAAATTTATCTATGTTCTCAGGCAGCGCCACAAGTTTCACCAACTTCTCGGCAGCAGTGCGGGGCAGGGTGATTGTGTCGGTCATGTCTTGTCCTCTTCGTTCCCCGGTATCTGGCAATACGCTTCCCAATACCCGATGGCAATCTCTCTAGCGCGGTGCTTGTTCACGCCCTCGCGCATCAGGGTTACTGTCAGTCCATCCATCCACCATGCGGGGGTCTTGCTCTCCGGCTCCGGCTCCGCGAGCGCGGCGTCGAGGGCGTCTCGGAAGTTGTCCACATAATCATCGCAGTGCGGGCACCAATGGCGACCAGACTTTCCGCAAGTCAGCGCATCCCGCATTTCTTCGCCCACAGCGCGGGGCAGGGTGATGTGGTCGGTCATGTCATTTCCCCCAGAACATCTCAAATGGAAAATTGCGTTCGGTGTAGTCGCGCTTTGCAAGGCTTGGCGCGTATTCCCACTTATAAAAGTCGGCCAACGGTAGCCCTCTGACACTCGGCAGATACAACACTCGGCGGTAGCCAAGCCAGTTCATGAGATGCCACCAAATCCAACGGCTCATGGCATGTTCCTCCCGATCTCGGCAGCAGCGCGGACGATGGCGCGGCGGGTGGCGGCGCAGGGGTCTGCCTTTGGCGATTCGACAACATCAGCGGTGCGGTCGGCAGGGCGCAGGCTTTCATCTGGCAGCGTGTACCCGACGCGGATAAGGTCATCAAACAGGTCAAGGCTCATTTCGCACTTCACCGCCAACCGCAGCGCATCGCCGTCGTCGGTGAGGGGGTTCCAATATTTAACCTCGCCCCCGCCGCAAATCATCAGGCCACCATCGGGTGCAGCATCCAATTCCTTGCCGTCGGGTAGCGGCAGAATCCCCGCCGCCTTCGCTGCGAGTTCAAGCAATTCACGGTCGCTCACGGCTCCACCTCCTTTGATCCCCACGCCATAAACCTGCGCCAGACCCACGCTAGCATCCGTTCGAGTGCGCTCACGGCCTCACCTCCTCTGCACGGGCGATGGCGGCGCGGGCGGCTTCCATGCGTTCGCCTTCGGTATGCGTCACATTGTCACCGGCAAACAAACGCAACGCCTCCAACAGATCCGCGTTCACGCTGTGCAGGCGGCGCAGTTCGGCGGCGGCTTCGGCAGCAAAAACGGAATCGCTCAACACCGTCAGCAAATGCGCCAGCCGCAGGGCTTCGGGTTGTTCGCTCACGGCTTCACCTCCCGCGCCTTAAGCGCGATATTCACTCTCTCAAGCAAAAACAGCCACGGGAAAAGCACAGCAAGAATAACGAAACCAATGGGGAGCAGCGCATACGCCACCGCAAAACCCACCTGCCGCCATACAAACTTGAGTTCTTCTTCTGTCACGGCTTCACCTCCTCTGCCTTTTCGATGGCGGCAATGATGCTTTTCCTAAATGCGCTTCCCTCATGCAGAAACTCGGGTACGCCGTAGGGATGCACAAGGTTTAGCGTCCAAGCAACCACCTTCAACCTCTCCAACAGTTCCGCGTTCACCGCATGAAGGCGGCGCAGTTCGGCGGCTTCCGCTGCAAATCCCCGTGCATCCAAGCAGACTGCGTACCCAAGTGCGTCAGGTTGTTTGCTCACGGCTTCACCTCCCGCGCCCGAAGCATGGCAAAGTCGCGCATCGCTTCCTGCGCTCCGTAATCAAACTCATTGCGGTCGAACGGGTTGTCCGTGTACGAGGTCAACTCATACTCTGCGGTACCGCGAAGCAACGCCCCCGCAGCCCAGTCGTAGCCTGCGATGTGCAACTTCTCCTTACGCCTTTCGGCGCGTTCGGCTCTCCACTTCCTGAATGCGGCAATCACGGCTTCAACTCCCGCTTGTCACGCGACCGCAGCATGGCGTCGGCGTATTGGTAAGCCTGCCAAGAAGCCGTTTCAGCGTCTAAACCGTCAACCGATATCAACCCCGCCAACGCCTGCCCCGCGAACCAGTCGCGCAGGGGGATGCCTTGCACGGCGACATGGTAGTGCGTAACCGGAGACAGCGAACTGCCGTCGTTGATGTTGCTCATCGTTGTCTCTCCATGCGCTCCATCTCACTGCTCAGGGCATCCAAGTCAGCGCGGAGGTTCTTCACAACCTCACGCAGTTCCTCCGACTCTTTGGCGTACTTGTAGCACCGCTCACGCAGTTGCCGGATCTCGGCGCGGTACTCTGTCGGAGTATGCGCCATCTTGTCCCACTCGTCATCGAACAGGTCAGGTTGATATTGCGTGGTCATGTCATGCCCCCCTTGAAATGGTCAGTGCGTGTAGCGCAAGGATGATGAACGCGATGAGGGTCACGGCAAACGCGATCCCCAAGAAAATCGTGGTGCTATCTGCTTCTTCCAGCCGGTGCTTCATTTCCCGCAGTTCCATGTCCTTACGACAGATCGCATCACGCAGGTCATAGTTATCGCGCCGCAGTTCCTTGATCTCCCGGTTCTTGCGGTCGAGGGTGTATTCGCTCGGTCTTTCCACAGTGAATCCTCCTTACCAATAGTCCCCACCTGTCCTCTTGCGTGAACAGGCCCAGTTGGGAGGGGGGACACGCCCCCACTCCCGTTTAGCATCGGCCTTTCGTGTGAGCCACCACCACCTGATGGCCCGGAACATCACGCACCCTTCCGTGTAGCGATCTCACGGTCGAGATACCACTTGGCCTTCTCAAGGTCGGTGATGGGGTCACCGTCCACCTTCTTCCCGGCACGGCTGAGGTACTTCACCACATTGCCAAGACGATAGTTGAGGTCCTTGGCTTCGATGAAGTCGATGGTCTCGATGCCCCCTGCCGTGTAGTGTGGCGGGCTGTTGACGGGGTCGATCTTCTTGTCGGTCTGGGGAATCTCAGCCTCTGCCGGGAGGTCCACCCACTTGAACATCTCACCGCTCTCACGGATGGATTCCAACTTCGTCTCTAACGGCTTCCACTCGATGCGGTTCTCCTTCTTCCCCGCCTTCTTCTTGGCGGGCTTCTTCTTGTTGGCCTTCCACCGCGTGACGTACACGTACGACTTCGACACGCCGAACTTCTTGGCCACCGTCGCAGCGTCCTGACCAGCAGCCAGAGCAGCGAGGATCTTCTCTTTCTTCGTCTTCATTTTTCCAACTCCTTGCGTAGGGTCTCTACGTTTGTTTCATCGATCACTAATGCGACTCCACCCGCCTTGCGGATGTCATCGAGGTGCTTCAACTGAAGCGCGGTGGGCTTACCACCGTTTGCCTTGCACTCTATACCATAGAATCTCCCGTTGTGACAAACCAAGTAATCAGGGACGCCGCTGTTGCCGTAGCCCCCGGTCACTGGCATCGAATAGTACGCGCCGAGATCAAGCAGTATCTTCTTCACCTTCGCTTTGACCTTGCTCTCTGGAGTCATGTTCCCTCATGTAGCGCAGCGTATTATTTAATACGCTGTACTTAATCATAAGGTGGCTCCTTAAGCAACTTATCGACCGCTTCATCAGGCAATATCAAGATGTATTCGGTCTTGGACAACATCCACCCGATGTGCTTGCACTCCTTGGGGTACCAGATCGGGCATACATTCTTATTGACTACGGTATTCCTCCAGTCTTTCATCACCTCAAGTATCGGTTCCCAGTCAAACGCATGCACCATCGCAAGTTGTAGTCTCAGACAATCCGGCAGGTTGTCGAGCGGGAAGATACGGACTATCGTGCCTTGTAATCCTTGTGATGGGCTGGGTTCGCTCCGAAGACCTACGCGGAGATTCCCGTCTTGTATATACGCATAGACATTCACGACTCACCTCGGCAGGAGCAGCGTCGAGTTATCCATACTGGCCCCGATGTCTGCCCAGATCTCATGGAAGACGGAAGGGAAAAGCGCATCCGAGTTCCTGTGTGCTTTTAGCATCAGCAGAGCGTAGTCAACTTCACAACGGTACTCTTCGGGGATAGCCTCATGAGACGGGTACCACTTGGGTGCGATGTCAAACGTCGCAAGATTGTGGGTGTGATACCACGGCAGCGCGGAGCCACGCTTATAAAGATCGAGGGCTTTTACCGCACCCTCAGAACTGAGTCCGCCTAGTACCACGCCACCGTTGATGTCCGGGATATATGCCCATTTGCCGTTGCCAAACATGTCCTTGACCCGATCAACAGCCTCGTCGAACTTGGCGGTCATGTGGGTATACGCCGCGTATCTGTCCTCAAATTCGGTTCTCATATCGCATGACATTTCAGACATGGAGGCTTTACCCATCACTACGTCCGACAGGAACGCCGTGACAGGTTTGGACAGTTCGATCTCGGGACGTCGAGACACCCCGGCCCCCATAATCCTGTCTATTGACTGGTCAAGCGTATACCGCACTGCACTAGAAACACTGTGGTCTGCTTCTTTAACCGTTTCACGGATCCGATACGCGGGATGCTCTGTATCTTTAAGCAGTTTGTTACGGATGTAACCAGAACTCTTGGACTTGATCCAGCAAGCCCCGATCGCGTCTTCAGTGCTGCGTATGGGGTGACACACTTCAAATTCGTCGCCGTCGTAGGTGATAACCGCTACCATGAACCCGTTCACCGTCAGGATGTTAGCGCGATGAACTCTACGAAAGTCTTTCGTGATCTTACCGATCCGGGTCTGCTTGTTGCATGCGCTGTAGATAGCCGCTGCGATGGGGAACAGTTGCGAAGATGCGAACTCTCGCATGGTCTCCGGGGTGTGCTGACCCTCAAGGAACATCTCTTCGATATTGAAAGCAGTCTTTGACTTGCGCATATCTATACCTCTTAGCGTTTGTGTTGATCCGTACCGTCGAGCCACACCTCGACCCTGCCGCCCCATGCGGAGTCGGAGCCATGCTCCGTCTTGAACTCCCCGCGCTTGGCGTACACATGCCACTCCTTGCCCGTCATCCGCAGTTGCTTGTCGGTGTTGTAGTCCCATCCGTAGAACTTGGTGCGTGGTGGAAGGCATAGGGTCTTCATGTCACTTCTCATCCTCTATGAATTTGAACGCTGATACATCTTTGTTCTTGACGCACTCTTCCAAATATTCGAGCAGGTCAAGTTCGACCAACTCCTTGGAGAGACCACCAGCATGCATCGTGAACGTGATGGTGTAGTCCGTGTATCCCGGTATGTAATCCTTGTTCATCACTTCCTCCCCTCGACCTTGTTGATGGTGGCATGACATTTTTCAATCACCGTCAACTTCTGCGGATCGATGAAATCGCGCTCAAGCATCCAGACGGCTGACTTCAATGTCTTCAACATCTCCTCGGCGTGGTCTTTCACGCTGGTCTGTCGTCTGTACGCTTCCTTGAGCAGGGTGGCGGCTTCGTCAAACCGTTCGTTGAATATGAGGGATACGAGAGTAGACGGGTTCTCCGTTGCTTCCTCAAAGGAATAATCTTTGCCCTCGGAATAGCAGATGACTGAGCCATCCAACGCCCCACTCCTCTTGTTCAGGCTGAGAGTCTTGCGCCACTCGCTGCCGTCAGGGCAGGTGACGTAGATGTTCACGTCAAGGTAGTCCATCCCGTTGTCATAGACTTCGGTGTCGATGACGCTCGTATAGGTCTTGTTGGTCATGACTTGATCTCCTCTTTGATTATCTCTTTGGTGCCATCGGAGTATTTCAACTCAATGCCATCCTTGATAAAGTTTTCCATCTGCTTGCCGTGGTCATCACACGCTTGGCATAGCATCAACCCCCCAAATCCAAAGTCGATAAGTTGCGTAGAACTTTCGCCGCAAGCGATACATTTTTTCTCGCTCATGTTTCGTCCTCCTTCACATAGTATTCGGTCAGGGTCATGTCCTTCTCGACCTTGAGAAAGACAGGTCGTGCGAGGTAGTGCTTCATGACAATCCACCTTCCGGGCTTGAGAACTAACTCCATATCGCCCTTGTTGTTCACGATCTCCCAGTAGATGAAGTTCATGCAGTTGATGTACCCACGGGTCAACTCCTCGGCCTTGGTGCGAGTGATGTACTTGGTGTTGCTCACGGCTTCACCTCCTGAATATCCAAAGTTTCCTCGTCGTAGTCTTCATCGTCCCCCGTGTTCAGTACGGAGAACTCCTCACGCGCTATGATGTTCGCAGTGTCTGCGTCCTTGGCCTCGACCTTCAGCGTCTTGATAACGGTCGCACGGATGGTCACTTCGTAGGTCTTCATACTCAACCACTCCTCGGAAAATACTTGTCGCCGTCTTCGTCTTCTTCCAACTCGTCCTTGGGATACCACTCGGTGTCATAGTCCCGTATCTCGACATCGACACCGTCCGGTGCCTCGATGATCTCGGGGATGCCACCTCTGATGGTGATGATGACTCGCTTCTTGTCGCTCATAACTCAATCCTCCACGTTGATCACGCTGCCCGAAGGCGGCGTAAAGTGTCTGTTGCCCTTGACCAACCACAGCGTCGGCACGTTGGTCTTCCAGTTGATGTTGCCCTCGACGTAGCCGTCCGTGAACACGATCATGCAGTCGGCCTTGATGTCTCTCTCGATGATGTACTCGCTGACACAGCCCACGCGAGTGCCGCCACCGCCCATCGGCTTGAGCAGGTTCTTCAGGTTCGTATAGTCACCCTCGAACACCTGCTCACCATGCACGTGCGTATCCCACCACAGCACACGGATGCGCTCAGGGGTCACGATGTCGCACAGTTCTTGGATACAAGCAGCCACACGTCCGATGTCATCGTTGCTGATGGAGCCAGACGTATCGATCGGCAGTACCACCTCACCGACAGTCTCGTTGATGAGTGATGGCAAGAAATGATCGTCGGCCACCCGGTGCTTGTTGAACCTGCGCCACGTCAACTCGTCCGCGCCCCGTGCATATGCACCCCAGAACTCACGTAGAGCCTCGCGCCAGTCCACCGGAGGAGCCATCATGTCCTTGACTTGACGCGGGATCTTGGCACCGAACTTGCCAGCGAGGATGCCGCCTTGATGGATGGCATCATCGACATCGCGCTTGGCCTGCTCTTGCTGAGCCTCGGTCATCTCGTCGTGGCTGCTGCCATCATGTTCGTCAAGCGCATCGCCACGCCCGCCGCCACCACCACCACCGCCACCCTCCTGCTCCTGCTTCAAGTATTCGTAAATACGCCGGACAGACCAGCCCTTGAACATCGGGTCGTACAGCCACCCATCCCCCAACTTGACCAACGCCGGATGACTGAGATGCAGATCTTGGATGATGTCGTTCACGGCGTAGTCCATCGCCATGTTCGCAAGCCTGCCGTTCTCCTTCATCAAATCCCGGTGTCGCGGGATATGTTTCATCATGACGTGCAGGTTCTCATGCAAGACCAGACCTGCTACCTCGGCATCGGTCAGCCGCTCAAGGAACGCTCGCCCGTATCGCTTGTTGTATCCGTCCGTGTATGCGGTCGGGCAAGCCGCCGGGTCATCGACCACGCTCGTCTCGCCCATCAGGATGACCCCACCGTACAGGCAGGTCTCGGGGTGCTTGATCAACCGGATGTGCGCCTTCTTCAGACGCACCTCCATGCTCGCCTGTTTAAGTACTGCGTTCATGTTGGTATGACTCCTTACGGCATCATGAGTTCAAGGTTCTTCATGCCCCACTGCTTGATGGCATCGTTCCGACTGGCAAGGCGGCTGATGCGGCCCTGCAACGACATCGTGAAGAAGCACTCCTGCACTTCCTCAGACCGGATGCGGTTGACGAACTTCATGAAGTTGCTCAGATCATCCTGAGTCTCGATGACATCGACCGCATTGAACATGGTGAGGAACAGAGCCGCCGGGTTCTCCGGCACTAGCACTCCCTCCGGGTCAGCGATGATGTTCTTGACCGGGGTCAACGCCTTGTCGAGGGTCAGGAACGCATCGAACGAATTGGCGAACGCTGCGCCACAGGTACCAGCCAGAGCCGCCTTAGCCACAGCACGGCCCAACTTGTCGTGGTTCTCGACCACCACGTTCACCTTCGCAAGCGATCGGGGCGTGACAACAGACAGCACCCCACGACGTGCCGGATTGAAGATCAACTCGTTGTCATCCTGCCCACCGTCGAGGTAGGACGCGAGACACCGGGGGTTCATGGCGACCCATGCGCGGATCTTGGCTGAGATGCCATGCTGCGATGCCCACAGGTTCCACTTCACATGCCGGGGCTTGTCCACGTTGATGATCATCACGCGGTTGCCAGCATGGGCGAGCATCGCATCGCCCACCCCGTCCGACGAATGGTTGGACGTGGCGAACACGATAGAGCCGGGCGGCAGCGCCGCATCGCCTACGGTACGCTCCAGCATCAGCCGAGTGAACAAAGTCTGAAGCAGTTTGTTCGTCTTCATGAACTCATCGAGCATGACGATCTTCGGCTTCGGGCTGTCGAACTTGAACAGCGAGGAGACGTACGCCTCCAGAGTCTTGCTGCCGTGGTTCGGGATACGCATCACGATGTCGGACAAGTCCATCACCGGACAGTCCACGTATACGTAGTCGTACTTGTCGCCATACAGCCGCTCCAACTCCTTCAACACGCTCGACTTGCCGATACCCGGCTCACCCTTCAGCACGACAGTCACCTCACGCCCGACCGTCATGATCAGGTTGGGGACGTCGCTCAACTCGACAGGGTCATTGATCTGAATAGCCATATCACTACCTCTCAGTATTGGTTAATACGCTTCTGTCAGATACCGAACTTGCTCAGGATGTCATCGATGCTCTCTTTCACCACGATGCGCTTGGCATCGGAGTTCCGCAGTTGCTCGATGGTCAGGTCGCCAAGCAGCGTCTCCAACTTCACACGCGCTTCCTCAAGGCGCGGGTCTGCCGTCAGGTTGAACCCCTTGAAGGTCTGGCACAGTTCACGGGCACGCTCCAACGTGGAGTCGTACAACTTCCGACGCCGGACTTTGACCTCACCCTTCTCGTCGATGGTGGTCTCGGTCTCACAGCAGTACGAGATGGACTGCATGATCTCGACCAACTGCGTGGTCTGCTTGTTGAGGATGTCCTCGACCAGACGCTTAGCCTGACGCTGATAGTGCTTCGCCATATCATCAGCCAAGTCCACCGCGATGGCACAGCGGAAGTCCCCGGTCGGAACCTCGCTCTGGATCAGGTCGATGGAGAACCTACCGCGCAACTCGGACACGTCGGGGTACTGCGCCCGGTCGAACATCGCACCCTGCACGAAGGCCATGTTGGACACGATGGACGGGTACTTGTCCAAGAAGTCATCCACCAACTCATGGAACCGCTTGACGTGTTCCTGATACTCCGTGTGGAACCGAGCCAAGTTGATGACGGGCAGTAGGCGTTGCGATCCCGCCCAGTCATACGTGCATCGCTGCGACCAATTATAGATGGCCTGTCGATAGTTCAGCACCGCCTTGTGTTCGGGGTTCTTGGCGAGAAGGTTCTTGATGAACCTGCCAGCGTCCCGGTCGGCTTGCTTCGCGTTCGTGACCTCCTCGCTGATGCCACGATCTTGCACGGTGGCGTTCCACACATGGCTCTCGATCGACACCAGCACGCATGACGATGCAAGCGATACGATGTGGTTCGGCTTGGTCAGCAACTCGTCAGCGGTCTGCGTCTCGTTCACTTCGATGTTCATCGCTCATCCTCCGTATTAGGTAATACGATGTTGGGTTGTCTACCATTCAAAACGTTCAGTCGGTTACGCACGTGTCTCTGCCATGCGTTCTCCGTGTATATCTTGGACTCGATCTCCCGGTATTGGTTCCACAGTTGGGCATGTCGGCGCACAGATATCTCAAGTTCTCGCGTGAGACTCTCGACCGTGTCCTCTATCTTCTTCATGTCTTTCCCTTATCTTTAAGTGTCACCACGCATAGCACTTGCACCGGCCCCAACTCGTAGTCGTCCGGGTCTTTGCCCATGTCCTCAAGGTTTTGCCGGACGGTCTCGATGACAATCTCATCGAACCCCAGTGGGCATCCGTACAACTCGTCAAGGCTGTATATCAATTCGACATCGGCTCTCTCGCGTGTCTTCTCGTTCACGATTGCACCTCCACTTCCAGATACTGCACCACATAGGGATAGTCATCGTCATCCTCGTCATGGGGCGGGTGGTACCAGACATTCACGCACAGCACGAACTTGTCCGGCACTTCCGTATTACGCCAGAGGAAATAGTTGCACTCCCCCTTGGCTATCCATTCGTCGTCCTCATTCCTGCCGTATCTGTCCCAGTCGAGGATGACCTCACTCAGACAGCCCTCGTCAGGCAGGTTGTCGGGGTCGAAGTCCTCTTGCTTGATGATCATGTAGTTCACGGTCACGCCTTGTACCTCAGTCTCGGATACATATCTTGTGCGGTGTACTCGATGACATCCCAATTCACGCCCTCGTTGGCATCGTGGGTGAGGTGTATGCGCTGAAGCACCGCTTGTGCTTGGTCATCGGTCAGGTCGGGGCGCACTTGCTTCACATCCGCGATGTACCACCGGATGGTGATGTGGAAGGGTTCTTTCGGGTTCATACCTTGTCCTCCGTCGCATGCTTGTGCCACATTTTTTTCGCCGCTATGTAAGCGTCCCATGCGTTATCCCGTGCCTTGATGCGGTCGGCACTTACGCCTAGCGGGTCTGCTTCATCGTTTTTGCAGATTGCATCGAGCATCCGGTACGCAGAGAGCAGCCGATATGCCGCCTCGTACAAAGCATCCAACAATTCTTCGCTCATGTCTTGTCCTCCTCTTTGATCTGCACATCGCAGGTCACAGTCCAGTTGACGAACTCGTACTTGTCGGGGTCGAGACTTCGGTCACGCAGTTCTCTGGCGAATGCGAGCCTGACCGCTTCGATGAAATCGCGGTTTACCCAAACAGGCACACTCCCCATCGGCACACTCAACTTGTTCGGCGCGGGGTCGGCCTCGTCCACCATGTACTCGTCGGGGTCTTCGTCCCATGTCGTCCAGTACGAGTCGCTCTCCTCGTCGTCGGTCATCTCCTTCCACTCGTCGGGGGTGATGTCCTTGTGCAAGCACTCGTCGGAGCAGTAATAGGCCATGCCACCGTCTATGCAGTAGCCCTCGTTCATGCCCTTGCCGCACTCGTCGCACTCACGGGCGTACTTCTTGTAAGCCATGTTCAGACCTCCTTAGAAAAACACGATGTAGGCATACGCGCCAGTCAGCGCGGCGAGCGCACCATGTACCAGCCCCCACATGTATCCGCGATTGACGTGATGCACGATGAAGTCCATCAGCAACTCCGTCTCCTGCTCGGTCAGGTGAACCTGTCTGCGTTCCATATGTCCTCCGTATTAGTCAATACGCTGACGATTCAGCGATACCAATAAGTCACGCCGTCGATGTCGATGGACGTCCAGTCGCCTTGCAAGTTCGCTATGGTCGCGTCCCAGTCCACGACGATGTAGGTCGGCAGGGTCGGCATGTCGCCGCAGTCATGCAGAAGTTCTTGTATGTAACTCTTGTAGTGCGAGTCCCGCACAAGCAGGTCGGGATACCAATCGCCCCGCCATTTCACATCGCCGCTCTTACTCTTGATGTTATCGAGTACGCTCAGCAGCGATAGCATCTCCTCGACCTCACCCGGCTGCATCATCCCGGACTGTTGGGCTTCCTCCAACTCCTCATACCGTTCCGTGAGACACCACACCTCGATGGTGTCTTCGGTCGTGTCCAGTACGGGCATGTCACACCTCCACGGTGTCCGGCGTGTCCTGTCGGGGGTAGGCGCGGATATCGTCGCGCTTGAGTGCGCTCGAATAGAACCCGATCATGTAATTCACCAATTTCCAGAACTCCAATGCGTCCATCTTGGCCGTGTCGTTGTTGAGCGTGGCGAGGACGGTCACCTCGTCCCAACTCGCGTCGGCATCGCCAATGGTGTCGCTGATGTACCCGATGGTGTAAGTGCTGTTCGGTATGATTTTCGTGTCCATGTCGTTCTCCGTATTGGTTAATACTCTCACTCGTTACCGTCTTCGCGCTTCTTCTGGAGGCGGTACTGCATCTGGATCTTGAGCGCGGCGCGGCGCTTGCGCCCCTCGTCCAAAATCCTGTTGACCGTGTAGATGTGGTCGTTCAAGGCGATGAGGGGTGTGGCGTAACGCCCGATGACCTCGCTCGGCTTGTCCGTGTCCTCGTAGAACAGGCAGGTCTCGTACGGGAAGGAAGACACGCCGTTCACATCCCGCGCCATGTCGTTGAGGTTCACCGTCGAGACGGTCACGCCCTCCACCCAAGTCAGCGCGATGGTCTCGGGGTGGATGAACTCCCGGAGGGACGGGCGGTACTTGCCCTTCAAGAGGTCGCCAAGACGCGCACCCCCCTTCTCATCGAACATGCTGATCTTCGGCTTCTTGTCATCGTCGTTCATGTCGCTCTCCGTATTGGCTAATACGCTAGTGGTTGCTCCCCCGACCGGGGCGCGTTATCTGGGCTAGTAGTGTCCTGTCGGTCACCACGATGTAGTTCCCCTTGTGCATCGGGACTACCGTGTGCTTGCGCTTGCGTGCATCGGCCTCGCCACAGCGTAGGCAGGTTATGTATCCCGCCTCGACACGCTTGGCGGCGACCTGCTCCAACTGACAGGCCACGCACCACATAGAACCCACGCCGCTCACGCCTCGATGCGGTGCATCTGGCCGAGTCCGCTCAGGATGTTGAGATGCTTGGCGACCGTGTAGAGCCGCATGACCTTGCGGGGGTCGCTGAACCGGGAACGCAGGAAGGCGTAGTGCTGACTGCGCGGGAGACAGAGGAGTTCGGACGGGATGCGGATGACCCCGGTTCCTCGCGGGTGCTTGATGTAGATGTCGAAGTTCAGGTTCGGCTGCTTGGTGCTGCGCATGATGTAGTACCTCTTGGTTTGGTTGATGCGAATAAACACCCACGCGGTGACGGCGCAGTAGTCAGACCATTCAAGAATCTAACTAACCACACCATCACCGCTAGGCTGCTCACTCGTCGGATGACGGCTTCACAGCAGTTGTAGGCAGATACTCGGGACGGCTTGGCGTATTGCGTAATACGTAGCCTCATGTCCCTAACGCTGCCGGGTGTATGTTGCCCACCCGTATCGGCTGCGGGGCAGACCATCTAGCCGTTCATCGCGCTTGCCGTACCCTGCGTCTACGTCCGGTTTTACAATCCACATACCGGGGTTCCGCAGTTGCCCCCCTGCTCCCGCCCCACCCAGAACGTATTAGGTAATACGCGCTACATGGGATTGATAGGTCACAGGTTTTACAGGCCGCTGACTACTAGGCGACTTGTCACAGTCCGCCCCTGTCGCGTTGAGGGAGTACGTCCCCGAGATATCGCGCTCTCGACCTCTTGATATGAGGCCACCGAACCTTGCCATCGGCTCGTCGCGGCTCTGTCCACCGCGCCTTCGTCCACTACCGGCTTTCGGCTTGTGGCATCGGAGACTTCCGGGTCGGGCAGCGTATTAGGTAATACGCTCGGCTTGCGCCATCCGTTCCTGTCCGTCCTACATAGTTAGACAGGCCAGACCGGGAAAGGTTCCGTGAATCGGTGGAAAATCGTCGTGATTCCCGAACAGCGTATTGGGTAATACGGTCGGGCAGCGTTATAGATCCGCCAGCGTTATAGAACTGGCATCGTTGTAGCATCGAGGTGGGGGCAAGGGATAATGCCCGTTTGTTCCATTTGTTCCAAGTGTTCCAACGGCTAGATAGATTCTGACGGTATTAGATAATACGGTTGTTCCAAGTTTTGACAGGATAATGCTCGTTTGTTCCATTTGTTCCAAGTGTTCCAAAATCGTAACGGAACTTATTCTTCAAAATTGGGAGTGGTCGAGCGGAGGGGTGGTTTCGCAAGTCGTTGATTTTGTAGAGAAGAAGAAGAAGATATTGATATTATTTTATAGTAGTAGTAGTAGTAGAGGGTCAAAAAAGGGCTTGTTCCACGCATAGTGGAAAATAGGGTATAACGGGGAAAGTGACCCAGTGCTTATACGTCATTAAAGATGGCCCAGAATGATGCTGCTCCTCGCCCCTTGCCCTTCCTCCCCTCTAGCCTATTTTTGGAACATTGGAACAAATGGAACAAAGTGCCACTTTTGCTATATAAATCAACGACATATTTTGTTCCAACCAAAGAATTCGCTTGGAACAAATGGAACAAACTGGCACTATTTTCTGGAACAAACGGGCATTATCCATCGTTTTGGGGGATTAAGAATCGATGCTGAGACTCACAAGGCTTCGATAAACTCTCTATAAGTCACGTTATCGTTTTGGGGGATTAAGGATCGACGCTCGCCCAACGGGAACTGGCTTCGCACTAAGAACTGGCTTCGTAGAACTGGCATCGCCTAGAGAACTGGCATCCGACAAGGAACTGGCCTCGACTGACCCGGAGGGTCAGGAGAGCCGAGCCGAGCCGCGAGGGGGGGCGAGAACGGCAAAACCCCCGCTAGGTTGCCCTAGCAGGGGTCGCGTATTACCTAATACGCTAGGCCGTTAGGCTTTCGCCTTCAGCGCCTTGCCCTCCGAAAGAGGCTTGCGGCAGACCGTGACGAGAGCATCCAACCCGTTCAGCAAGGCCAGCGCGGCCTTGTTGTCATGCTCGGACAGGATGACGAGCGCGGCGTCCACCATCGCCAGAACCTTAACCGGGTCAGGCAAGGCCGGAGCCTTATCCGCCTCGACCGCATCGATGGCCTCCGGGATGAAGTCCGCGATGTTCTGCTTCACGGACACCCGGACATAGGCTTGCATGGCCTTGCGGATGGCGGTCTGGCGCGGGTCGTATGCCTTAGCGGTCGCCTTGTCCGCCACCCAGAGGTCGAGGTCGGAACCGGTCGGCGTGTAGGACTCGGCCTCGCCGTCAGCGGCGAACTTCACCATGCGGGGCGCGGTTGTCCACGCGACCGCGAAGATGCGGCGAGCCTTGCCGTCGAAGTCCTGCCACGCCTCCGAGTCCGTGGTGGCCTTGATGGCGGCGACCGTCGGCGCGTCCGGGAAGTAGCCCGGAATGGCCTTGCGGAGCGCGTCGCGGGCGATAGCCGCACCGGACTGACCGGCGGCGACCTCGTTGAGATAGCCGAGGGTGATAGCGTAGTCGAGCATCGTAATCTCCTGTGCGCCGTAGCGCGTTGTTGTTGGTTACAGTAGATTGGACAGGCCGGGGCGGGATTAGTTCCGCATCCGCTAGACTTTTTTCGATGTATTTTCGCAACAGCGTATTACCTAATACGCCACACGGGGCGCGACCTCGAGCGCGGCACGCTAGGCTAGGCCGGATGCCGCCAGACGCGACCCCACCACTACCCAGCCCCCCGAAACAAAATCGGAGTCCCACAGTCTCACCTCTACACTAGGATCTGCACAAACCACCGCGTTCTTCCCAAGTTCCCTACATCATGTGTTAAGTTTTACCAGACTACCCCCACCCCCCTTGCTATAGAAACACCCCCCATTGCTTTTTTGGTTCCATGCCGTTTCACTTCATATATAGTGTGCGCACCTAGGGAACTTGGCCCCGTTACGCCATGCACGATGTGTTGATACCTGAGATAGAAGAGAACGTACCGCTCCCTGCCAACGCAGCAGATGCCTTGCCGGACCTCACTCCCGAAGCGGAAGTTGAGATGAGGGCGAGGACCATCCGGCTTGTCTCCGAACTGACGGGGATTCCGCTGCTTGCGAACGAGGAGGACATGGAGCAGGCGAAGGCTCTGGCCCGTGCCCAACTTGAAGACCCGCATACGCGGATCGACTACAGCAAGTACCCGAACGAAACGATCGCCATGCTGGCTGGGATGGCTGCGCGGTACAACCACATGATCGTGGATGACCTTGCGCAACTGAAACTCTACGTCATCAACAGGCTTTTTGAAGAGGCTGAGAAGGCTGACAACAGCAAGACCCGCATCGCAGCACTTGCGAAACTTGGTGAAGTAGACGGGATCGACGCCTTCAAGAAGCGTACCGAGATGACGGTGCAGATCAAGCCGATCGAAGAGGTCGAGAAGGAGTTGCTGACGGTGCTTGAGGGCATCGAATACAGGGTCGTGGGCGAGAAAAGTGTTGCAACTGACGCCTGAAAAGGTCCAAACGCTCAAAAATGCGCTGCCTTCCATGTCAGAGAAGGACAAACGACGTGTCGCTGACCTCCTGAAGCAGTATCAGACGCAGGTCACGCAGAAACTGGGCAAGGATTCCTTCCTCGACTTCATCCAGCACGTCTATCCGGGGTACAAAGTAGGCCCGCACCACCGGAAATTGGGCAAAATCTTTGAAGATATCGAGGCCGGACGCAAGAAAAGGGTGATCGTCAACATCGCTCCGCGTCATGGCAAGTCCGAGATGATCTCGTACCTCGCTCCGGCGTGGTTTTTAGGCAAAAATCCGCATAAAAAGGTCATCATGGCGTCCCACACCGCTGATCTTGCGGTGAACTTCGGTCGCCGGGTGCGTAACCTCGTCGGTTCGGAGTCTTATCGTGACATTTTCCCGCAAGTTGAACTCCAAGCAGACTCCAAAAGCGCTTCTCGTTGGGGTACTAATTTTAACGGAGAGTACTTTGCTATTGGCGTCGGCGGCGCTCTTGCTGGTCGCGGTGCCGACCTTTTTATTATTGATGATCCTCACTCTGAGCAAGACGCTAAACAGGGACGTGCGGACGTATTTGAGCCAGCGTGGGAGTGGTTCCAGTCAGGACCCGTCCAGCGACTGATGCCGGGTGGTTCGATCATCGTCGTGATGACCCGTTGGAGCAAATCCGACCTCACCGGCAAGATCGTGGACCACATGACCCGTGAAGACGGGGCTGATCAGTGGGAGGTCATCGAGTTTCCGGCCATTCTCAACGAGAAGCCGCTCTGGCCCGAGTTCTGGGGCATCGATGAGTTGCTCGCCAAGAAAGCCTCGATGGACGTGCGATACTGGCAGGCCCAGTACATGCAGCAGCCGACCTCTGAGGAGGGTGCCCTCATCAAGCGTGAGTGGTGGCGGGTGTGGGAGAAGGAGGACCCCCCTCCGTGCGAGCACATCATAATGACGCTCGACGCTGCACAAGAGAAGACCAACCGCTCGGACTACAACGCCCTCCTGACTTGGGGGGTGTTCTTCAACGAGGAGACCAAGAACTACAACATCATCCTCCTGAACGCGATCAAGGAGCGCCTTGAGTTCCCTGAACTGAAACAGCGGGTCTTGGAGGAGTACAAGGATTGGCAACCCGACACCTTCGTGGTCGAGAAGAAGTCGAACGGTGCAGCGCTCTATCAGGAGATGCGCCGGATGGGCGTCCCGGTGGCTGAGTTCACGCCGGGCAAGGGACAGGACAAGATCAGCCGAGTGAATGCTGTGTCAGATCTGTTCCACTCAGGTATAGTCTGGACACCGGATCGCCGTTGGGCTTGGGAGGTAGTTGAGGAATGCAACGATTTCCCCTCGGGTACCCACGACGACTTGGTTGACGCGACGACCCTCGCCCTGATCCGGTTCAGGCAAGGAGGGTTCATCCGATTGCCGAGCGACGAGCCGGAGCCAGTGAAATGGTTCAAGAGTCATAGACGTGAGGGTTACTACTGATGGCCATCGACAAGAGTCTCTACGAAGCGCCGATGGGGCTTGACGCCCTGTCTCCCGAGCCAGCCATCGACATCCAGATCGAGGACCCGGAGGCAGTGTCGATCGGCATCGACGGGGCCATAATCGAGTTGATGAAGGATGAGCCTCGGGCGGAGGACTTCGATGCGAATCTTGCCGAGTACATGAGCGAGGGTGAGTTGCAGGGCCTCGCCACCGAGTTGGGCGGGTTCTACGACCAAGACATCGCTTCGCGCAAGGAGTGGCTCGACACCTACGTGGATGGCCTCAAGATCCTCGGCATCAAGTACGAAGAGCGCACCGAGCCGTGGCCGCGTGCATGCGGGGTCAACCACCCCCTCCTGATGGAATCGGCGGTCAAGTTCCAGTCCGAGACCATCATGGAGACCTTCCCGGCGGCAGGCCCGGTCAAGGCCAAGATCATCGGCAAGGAGACCCCGGAGAAGAAGGACGCTGCGATCCGCGTTGCGGAGGACATGAACTATCAGTTGACCGAGAAGATGAAGGAGTACCGGCCTGAGCATGAGCGCCTGCTCCTCTCGCTGTCTCTCTCGGGCAACGCCTTCAAGAAAGTCTACTTCGACCCCTCGCTCAACCGCCAGACGGCGGTGTATATCCCGGCTGAGGACATCGTCGTGCCCTATGGGGCGTCGAGCCTTGAGGCGGCGGACCGGGTCACGCACCGGATGCGCAAGACGAAGAACGAACTGCGCAAACTCCAGTACAACGGGTTCTATCGGGACATCGACCTAGGCGATCCGGTCAAGATCCTCGATGAGGTGGAGAAGCAGAAGGCGCAGGACCAAGGCTTCTCAGCGACGATGGACGAGCGGTTCCTGCTTCTTGAGATGCACGTGAACCTCGACCTGCCGGGTTACCCGGATGTGGACAAGGACAACAACGAGACGGGGATCGCCCTTCCGTACGTGGTGACGATCGACAAGGGCACGAACACGATCCTCGCCATCCGGCGCAACTGGCGTGAAGACGATGAACTCAAGGAGAAGCGACAGCACTTCGTCCACTACGGGTACATCCCCGGCTTCGGCTTCTACTATTTCGGCCTCATCCATCTCATCGGTGGACACAGCAAGGCCGCTACTTCCATCCTTCGCCAACTTGTCGATGCAGGCACTCTCAGCAATCTTCCGGGTGGCCTCAAGTCACGCGGCCTGCGTATCAAGGGCGATGACACCCCGGTCTCCCCCGGAGAGTTCAGGGACGTAGATGTCCCGAGCGGGTCGATCCGCGATAACATCCTGCCGCTCCCGTACAAGGAGCCGAGCCAGACCCTCTCGATGCTGATGGACAAGATCGTGGAGGACGGTCGCAGGTTCGCTGCGGTGTCGGATCTCAAGATCTCGGACATGTCCGCGCAGGCCCCGGTCGGTACTACGCTCGCCGTGCTGGAGCGCGTCCTCAAGGTGATGACCGCCGTGCAGGCGCGTGTCTACTACGCCATGAAGCAGGAGTTCAAACTGCTTGCGGGCATCATCCGTGACAACACCCCGGATGAGTATTCGTACGAGCCGGAAGTGGGCGATCGGAAGGCCAAGAAGGCCGACTACGACAACGTGGATGTCATCCCGGTGTCGGACCCGAACGCGGCGACGATGTCGCAGAAGATCGTGCAGTACCAAGCGGTGCATCAACTCTCCTCGACCGCGCCGCAGATCTACAACCTGCCGTATCTCCACAGGCAGATGATCGAGACCCTCGGGGTCAAGAACGCCGACAAGATCGTGCCGCTGCCGGATGACGCCAAGCCGCGTGATCCGATCACCGAGAACATGGACGTGATGACGGGCAAGCCTGTGAAGGCGTTCATGTACCAAGACCATGAGGCGCACATCGCTGTCCACATGGCTCTCGCGCAGGACCCGAAGATCGCCCAGACGATCGGGCAGAACCCGATGGCGCAGCAGATCACGGCCTCGTTGCAGGCGCACATCATGGAGCATATGGCGTTCCAGTACCGCCGTGAGATCGAGAAGCAGTTGGGCGCTGCTCTGCCGCCCCTGCCGCAGGATGATCAGGAGGAGTACGACCTGCCGCCTGAGTTCGAGGCGCAACTCTCTCCGCTCGTCGCCGCCGCCGCAGCGCGTGTCTTGCAGAAGGATCAGGCCGAAGCGCAGGCCGCGCAGGCTCAGCAGCAGGCACAGGACCCGCTCGTCCAGATGCAGATGATGGACCTCCAGATCAAGGAGTTGGTGGCGCGGACCAAGGCCCAGCAGATGCAGATCGACGCGCAGATCAAGCAGGCTGAACAGCAGCGCAAGCAGCAGAAGGACTTGCTCGATGCAGCGGCCAAGGCTGATGAACTCGACCTTCGTAGGGCTGAGAACTCCGGTCGGCAGCAACTTCAGGCTGCGCAGATGGGCGTGGACATCCAGAAGCACAAGGCTGAACAGAGTCGCGAGGGTGTCCGCCTCGGTGTCGAGATCGGTAAGGCGAAGGAAGCCGCCGAGATCCAGCGCGAATCCGCCCGTCAGAGGGTGCAACAGCCGCCGAAAGGCGCAGGTGAAGAATGAACCACGACAACGCTCTTGACTACCTTGTATCGAAACTCGATGAGGAGACCGCGATCGTCGTCGCGCACCTGATCCAAGGCAAGTCGGACGAAGCCGAGTACAAACGTCTTTGCGGGAAGTTACAGGGTCTTGAACTCGCAAGGAACTACATCAAAGACCTAGCAAAACGGCTGGAGGCCGCAGATGAGTAATATCGACATCGAGAAGACGCAGGAAGAGGCCGCGAGGGCCAAACTCCTGCCTGACCCCAAGGGCTACCATATCCTCTGTGCAATCCCGCACGTGGAAGAGGAGTACGAGAGCGGCATCATCAAGGCTGAGGACACCAAGCGGGTCGAGGAGCAGACTACGGTCGTTCTTTTCGTCCTGAAAATGGGTGATCTCTGCTACAAGGATGAAAGCCGTTTCCCGACTGGGGCATGGTGCAAGGTAGGGGATTTTGTCCTCACTCGCCCGTACCAAGGTACCCGCGTGGTCATTCACGGACGTGAGTTCCGCATCATCACCGACGACAAGGTGGAAGCGGTGGTCGATGACCCCCGTGGCATCCGTCGCGCATAAGGAGCAGAGATGAACACTGAAGCAGAAGAGTTCAAGTTCCCTGACGAGCAGCCTGCTGACGCACCTGCTGAGAAGGTGGAGCCTGAGTTCGAGATCAAGATCGAGGACGATACCCCGCCACAGGACCGTGGCCGCGCCCCCATGCCCAAGGAGGTTGTGGAGGAGTTGGACAAGGACGACCTTGAGGAGTACTCGGATAAGGTCAAGAAGCGTCTCGGGCAGATGAAGAAGGTCTGGCACGACGAGCGCCGGGCCAAGGAAGCCGCATTCCGCGAGAAGGAGGAAGCCCTCCGGTTCGCTCAGATGCGTGAGCAGGAAATTCGCCAACTGAAACAACGACTTGGGAATGGCGAGAAGGCGTACATCCAAGAGGTGACGAAGGCGGCTAACACCGACCTCGCTGCCGCCAAGGAGCGCCTGAAGCAGGCTTATGACTCCGGCGATTCTGAAAAGATCACCGATGCGCAGGAAGCCCTGACCGACGCCAAGTTGAAGATCAAGCAGTACGAAAACTTCCGACCCTCTTTACAGGAAGAGGAAAGGAGTGTAGAAAATACACAACAGTACCAAGCGCCCCCGGCGCAGCCCGTTGCGGACCCAAAAGCCGAAGCGTGGCGTGCGAACAATCCGTGGTTCGGCGTGGACGAAGAGATGACCGCTCTCGCCTTGGGACTGCACGAAAAACTGGTCCGGTCCGGCGTCGATCCGCGTAGCGACGAGTACTACGACCGAGTTAACGCGACGATGAGGAAGCGATTCCCCGAAACTTTCGAGGAAGAGCAGACTCAAACGAGTGGGGCTGAAAGGCCTTCTCGCACAAAGCCAGCCAATGTAGTGGCTCCCGTTACGAGGTCTACGGCACCTCGCAAGATCACTTTGACGCCTACTCAAGTCGCTCTCGCCAAGAGATTTGGCCTGAGCAATGAACAGTATGCCCGTGAAGTCATGAAACTGGAGAACAACAATGGCTGATAACAGACTCGCCCGTGAACTCGAAAGTCGAGAGACCGCGCAGCGCACGAAGACTTGGACGCCCCCTCAGACCCTGCCGGACCCTGCTCCGCAGCCGGGGTGGGTGTTCCGATACATCCGGACCTCCTCGATGGGCACTGCTGACCCGTCGAACACGTCTGCAAAGTTGCGGGAAGGTTGGGAGCCTGTGAAGGCCGAAGATCATCCCGAGTTGATGCATATGTCCGACCCGAATTCCCGCTTCAAGGGGAACATCGAGATCGGCGGCTTGCTGTTGTGCAAGGCACCCGAAGAACTGATGAAGCAGCGTGATGCTTACTACGAGCGTCAGGCCAAATCTCAGACCGAGTCCGTGGACAACAGTTTCATGAAGTTGAACGACCCGAGAATGCCGCTCTTCAACGAGCGCCGCTCTACGACGTCGTTCGGCAAAGGCAAATAAATCCACCTCTTAGGAGTACCTAATGGCTTATCCCTCTGTCGATGCCCCCTACGGGCTTAAGCCGGTCAATCTGATCGGCGGGCAGGTGTTCGCTGGCAGTACTCGGATGTACCCCATCCAGTACGGCTTCGCCACGAACATCTTCAATGGTGATTTCGTCGTCCTGTCTCGCGGGTTTGTGACCCGTGCGGCGATCGGCGCGACCACCGCTTCCAACGCTGTCACTGGCGTGTTCGTCGGCTGTTCCTACACCAATCCGATCACCAAGCAGAAGCAGTTCTCGCAGTTCTGGCCCAGCGGTACGCAGGCTGGCGATGCGGTTGCTTACGTCGTGGATGATCCGGATACGGTGTTCAAGGCGGTTGTCTGCTCGGCTACGACGGTCCTCGCTTCGGGCGCGAAGGCGCTGGTCGGCACTAACCTGTCGGCTATCGACAACGCGGCTGTTGCGTCGAGCCTCAACACGGGCAACTCGGCCAACGCTGTCCTCGCTCCGGTTGCTACCCCGGTTTCGACCATCCTGCCGCTTCGCTGCGTCGGTGTGGTTGAGGATACCGCTTCGGTTGCCACGGGTACGGGTTCGTCCTCGGGCACGGCGATCACTCTGACTGGTTCGGGCCTCTCGGCTGCGATCCCGGTTGGTGCGAGCGTGTCGTACCTTGCGTCGAACGGCCAGATCATCGAGACCTCGTCCTTCGTGACTGCGGGCGCTTCGGCGGGTGCGACTTCGGTCACGCTCAACGCGGCGGTTGCGGTTCCGGGCGGTGTCACGGCGATCCCGGCGGCGTCCACCATCCTCTTCACTGTGTATCCGGAGATTCTGGTCAAGATGAACGTCCTGACCCACGGCTACTACAGCAGCGTCACGGCTTAAGGAGCAGTAGAAAATGGCTATTTCACGCGCACAACTGTTGAAGGAACTGCTGCCCGGTCTGAACGCTCTGTTCGGTCTGGAGTACAAGCAGTACGGCGAGGAGCATAAGGAGATCTACGAGACTGAGACCTCCGAGCGTTCCTTTGAAGAAGAGACCAAGTTGTCGGGCTTCTCGGCGGCTCCGGTCAAGCAGGAAGGTCAGGCGATTGCGTACGACAATGCGCAGGAGGCTTGGACTGCCCGCTACAACCATGAGACGATCGCTCTCGGCTTCTCCCTCACGGAAGAGGCTGTTGAGGACAACCTGTACGACTCGCTCAGCAAGCGCTACACCAAGGCTCTTGCCCGTGCAATGGCGTACACGAAGCAGGTCAAGGCGGCTTCCGTTCTGAACTACGGCTTTTCGGCCCTTCAGACTGGCGGTGACGGCGTTCCGCTGTTCTCGGCGGCGCATCCGCTCACCTCCGGCGGTACCAACAGCAACCGCCTCACGGCTGCTGACCTCAACGAGACCTCGCTTGAGGCTGCGGTCATCCAGATCGCAGGTTGGACCGACGAGCGTGGGCTTCTCATCGCTGCGAAGCCCCGCAAACTCATCGTCCCGCCGTCCTTGATGTTCGTCGCCAAGCGACTGCTCGACACGGAACTCCGTGTTGGTACGACCGACAACGACATCAACGCGCTGAAGGCGATGGGTTCGATCCCCGGTGGCTACACGGTGAACCACTTCCTGACCGATACGAACGCTTGGTTCCTCACGACCGACGTTCCGAACGGCATGAAGCACTTCGTCCGTACGCCGCTGGCGAACTCGATGGACGGCGATTTCGACACGGGCAACGTGCGGTACAAGAGCCGCGAGCGTTACTCGTTCGGATGGTCCGATCCGCTCGGCATGTTCGCTTCGCCGGGTTCGGCCTGATGATCCGGGGGAGGGGGCTTCGGCCCCCTCTTCCTCTTTTGTTCTTACAGGAGTACAACATGACTGGTGAACAGATTGCAGGCATCGTCCGCGCTCTCGCTGCCTCGGTGGGCGGGTTCTTCGTTGCCAAGGGTGTGGTGGACTCGGAGACGGTTCTCGCCGTTTCGGGTGCCCTCGCCACCTTGGCTGTCGCCGCGTGGTCGGTGTGGTCGAAGCGCAAGGCCGCTTGACCTTCGTTCAGATCTAGGTAAACCCCCGCCGTACTGACTCGCCTAGGAGACGTTGCACAGACAGTACGGCAACTTGTGCAAAAGGAGTCTTATTATGTCTTTCTCGACTTTCTCTGGCCCGCTTCGCTCGGGCACTGTCAAAGATGGCACCGTGGCCGCTGGCCGCAATACGGGTGTCGTCGTCCTCTCCCAGTCCTATGACACGGGCGTCGTGACTGCTGGCGTCGGCAACGTCGATGTCCAGTTCGGCAACTTGCCGCAGGGCGCTCAGATCATCGACATCGTGGTCGATCAGGTCGTCGTTCCGGGTGGCTCGTCCACGTCCACCATCTCGGTGGGCAACGCTTCGGGCGGTGCTCAGTTGATGGCGGCTGTGGTCACCACGGCTGGCGGTCGGTTCCGTGGTACGGCGACTGCTACGACCCAACTTGCGTGGCAGACCTCGACTTCTGCTGATACGCCGCTCTGGTCGCGTTACGCGGTTGGTGCAGCGGCTGGTGTGGGCCGTGCGATCATCACGGTTGTCTACGCGCAGCGGGCGTCGGACGGTTCGCAGATCCCGGCTTCTGTCTAATCTCGGAGGACTAACATGTCCACGCAAACAGACGTCTTAGCCGCCCATACGGAGGCTACGGGGACGCTGGTGACTGGGCGGTACCGTCTGAAGGGCTATCAGGGCCTCTCGGGCGGTACTGCGGGTGACTTCGTGTTCCGTGATGGCGGTGCGACTGGTCCGGTTCGGATGCAGTTCAACGTCCCTGCGAACACGAACAACCCTTTCTCCAACCTCATCCCCGGCGAAGGGATCCTGTTCTACGACAGCATCCACGTCACTTTGCCGACTTCCGCGAAGGTCACGATCTTCTATGGCTAAGTCACCTGCTTGGCAAAGGAAGGAAGGGAAGAACCCTGCTGGAGGCTTGAACGCCAAAGGCAGGGCTTCTTACAACAAGGCGAACCCCGGCAAGCCCGGCTTGAAGCGTCCGCAGCCTGAAGGTGGCTCTCGCCGTGACTCATTCTGTGCCCGGATGAAAGGCATGAAGAGTAAACTAACGAGCGCCAAGACGGCAAAGGACCCCAACAGCCGGATCAACAAGTCGCTCCGTGCTTGGAACTGCTGACATGAAGCACGAAACAGGCGAAGTCTTAAAAGCCGGACTTGATGCGATTTCCGTTTTCACGATGCTTGGAGCGTTGTTCGATATGCTTCCCTCAGTCGCTGCGCTCTTCACTATTTTGTGGACTGGCATTCGCATCTACGAGACCGATACCGTTCAATCTATTATCAAGAAATTCAGGAGATCCAACGATGTATAAGAAAGGCGCTGATGGTGTGACCCACAAGGGTAAGACCAAAGCCAAGGTCGTGAAGATGGCCTCGGGCGGTGCTGTCCGTGGCGGCGGCTGCGAGGCCAAGGGTAAGACCCGTGGCAAGATGATCAAGATGGCAGGCGGTGGGCGCTGTGCCTGAGCGTCCGACATCCAAGAGGGAGATGAGCGACGAAGAGGCAGCGGCCAGAGGCTACAAGGCCTTTGACCCGCGTGACCCGAAAGAGGCCCATCTTCTTAAGCAACTTGGCATACCTTACGAAGAGATCGTCAGGATCCGTAATAATGCTGTTGTGGCGGGCAAGAAAGGACCCTATCGTGGAAGCGGCAGGGCGTTTAGAGAGCCTATTATCGGCCACGACGAAGAGAATAACTCGAAGTACTTGATCCACCCAGAAGATAGGTCTCCGCCATACAAAGGTATGGGTAGAGCGCTTGGCACATATACTCCGAAAAAGGGGCGCGATATGGTAGAGCGGACCGAGACTGTGGTGTCTCGTAAATCCTCTGGCGGCTCCGTCAAGAAGTACGCCAAAGGTGGCTCCGTCCGTGGCGGTGGCTGCGAGATGCGTGGCAAGACCAAGGGCAAGTTCGTCTGATGAAACCTTCACGTGGTATGGGAGTCATCGCGCCGGGCAAAATCCCCCGTGCCAAACGGCGTGGTGACTCCCAGCCCGTGATCGGTACTGGCAAGCCGATCAAGACGTTCAGCAAGGGCGGCGAGAGCAAGGTCAACGAGGCCGGGAACTACACGAAGCCCGGTATGCGTGAGAACCTGTTCAAGTCGATCAAGTCCCGTGCCGTGCAGGGTACGAAGGCAGGACAGTGGTCCGCTCGCAAGGCACAGTTGCTGGCGAAGCAGTACAAGACCAAGGGTGGCGGGTACCGCGATTGAAAACGCCCCAGAAATCGCTCAAGGCGTGGACTCAGCAGAAGTGGAGAACGAAAAGTGGTAAGCGCTCTTCTGACACGGGTGAGAGGTATCTTCCAGAGGCTGCTATCAAGAGCCTTTCCTCTGCCGAGTATGCCCGAACCTCCGCCGCCAAGCGTAAAGGCAAGGCGCAAGGCAAGCAATTTGTGCAACAACCCAAGGGCATTGCTGATAAAACGCGCCGCTTCCGCCAAGCGGGCAAAGAGTAAGAAATCGTGACCTACGAAACGACAGCCTCGACCGACTTCAACCTCGACCTGAACGCCATCATCGAAGAGGCGTTTGAGCGTTGTGGTGCTGAACTTCGGACGGGCTACGACTTCCGGACTGCCAAGCGGAGTCTGAACCTGCTCCTCATGGACTGGGCGAACCGTGGCGTAAACCTGTGGACACTGGAGCAGGGCACTCATGCCCTGACCTACAACACGGGTACCTACGACCTACCCGTGGACACGGTTGATCTTCTTGACCACGTCGTCCGTACGGGGTCAGGCACGAACCAGATCGACATCAACATCAGCCGTATCTCTTCCAGCACCTACCTCGCCATTCCAAACAAGAACGCGACGGGCAGGCCGATCCAGATCTGGATCGATCGACGTACAGGGGCTACGGACTCGACGGGCAACCCGGTCTACCCTCAGTTCGTCGTGTGGCCGAAACCCGACAACGGTACGACCTATACCCTCGTCTACACGCGGTTGCGTCGGATGTTCGACGTCGGTAACGGGAGCAACGGGCAGGACATCCCCTTCCGGTTCCTGCCCTGCATGATCGCCGGACTCGCCTACATGCTGTCCATGAAGATCCCCGGCGCGGATGCCCGGATGATGGCGCTCAAGGCCCAGTACGACGAGGCTTGGGACTTGGCGGCTGGTGAGGACCGGGAAAAGGCCCCCGTGCGGTTCGTACCGAGGCAGAGTTTCTACTGATGTCGAACAGGTTTGCAAGCGGCAAGAACGCCATCGCGGAGTGCGATCGGTGTGGTTTTCGCTACAAACTAAAACAGTTGAAGGGCCTCGTCATCAAGACCAAGAACGTGAACATCTTGGTCTGTCAGTCGTGCTGGGACCCGGATCATCCGCAGTTGTCACTCGGCCTCTACCCGGTCGATGACCCGCAGGCGATCCGGAACCCGCGCCCGGATACGAGTTACTACGCGCCCGGCAATGACGGTGCGGGTGGTAGTAGAATGATCGAGTGGGGGTGGAACCCGGTAGGCGGTGCCAGCGGCATCGACAACGGTCTGACCCCGAACAGTCTGGCCCCGAAGGGCTATGTTGGAACCGTGACGGTCGTTACGACCTAGGAGTATTAAAATGGCGATGTCTCTCAAGAAACATGCGGCTCTTCCCGCCAGCAAGGCCCACGGCCCGAACCGGGTGAAGGGTATGAAGGCGGGTGGCCCGACCTCGGATAACCGGAAGATGTACGGGCGCAACATGGCTAAGGTCATGAACCAGCGTAGCCCGACCCGTGGGAGGGGCTGACATGAAGGACTCGGGCAAGATCAAGAAGAACTCTGAGCCTACGGGCGAGAACGGCTACCCGGCGAAGGGTGTGAATGAGGGCATCACGCGCTCCACGATGCGTGGCGGCGGCGCTGCGACGAAGGGCAAGCAGTACACCTCGCAGATCAACCTCAGCCCCAAGGTGCAGTTCAAGCACGGCTGGTAAGTCATGAACTACACGCAACTTTCACAGGCCATTCAGGACTACTGCGAATCGACTGAGTCGTCGTTCGTGGCGAATATCCCTGTCTTTGTGAAGGCTGCGGAACAGCGCATCTACAACACCGTCCAGATCCCCGCGCTTCGCAAGAACGTGACGGGCACCATGACGAGCGGGACTCCGTACATGAGCCTCCCGACCGACTGGCTCGCCACGTTCTCGATCGCGGTCATCGACCCGGTGACCAACGCATACGAGTTCCTCCTGCCGAAGGACGTGAACTTCATCCGCGCTGCGTACCCCACGGTGTCCCCGAACAGCAAGCCGCAGTACTACGGTATTTTCTCACCGTACACGATGATTGTGGGGCCGACCCCGAGCGCGAACTACCAGACCGAACTGCACTACTACTATTACCCTGAGTCCATCGTGACCGCTGGTACGTCGTGGGTCGGTGACAATTTCGACACTGTTCTCCTGTATGGCTCTCTTCGCGAAGCCTACACTTACCTCAAGGGCGAGGCTGACATGATGGCCAATTACGAAGCCAAGTATCAGGAAGCCCTTGGTCAACTGAAGCGCCTTGGCGACGGGCTTGAACGTCAGGATGCTTACCGCAACGGTCAGGCCAGAGTACCTGTCACATGAACGGATTAGGCGAGATCGGAACGGTCAAGGTCTTTACCACGGTCGATCGAGGCTTCACGCCCGAAGAGATCGCGGAACGCGCCCTCGACAAAATCATCTATGTGGGTGAACGAAGCCACCCCCTTCTCCTTGAGCAGGCCCGTGCGTTCAAGGACCAACTTCGCACTGTACTCGTTCACTACCTGAAGGAAGCGCAGGACAACGAGCGGATGACCATCACCGCCAAACTCCGCGCCTCTGGACACCACAACATCGCGGACATCCTCGGAGAACTCTGATGCCTATCACCCAAGCAATGGCGACCTCTTTCAAGGTCGAGATCCTGAACGCTATCCATGCATTCGGCACTACGGTCACCCGTGGCGCTACGACCCCCGATACGTTCAAGATCGCCCTATACACCTCGTCGGCCAATCTCGATGCATCCACCACGACCTACAGCACCACCAACGAAGTGGCGACTGGCGGTGGATACACCGCTGGCGGCAACACGCTGACCACGATTGCCCCGACCTCTTCGGGCACGACGGCGTTCCTCGACTTCAACGACACGACGTGGTCCACCTCGACCATCACGGCGAACGGTGCGCTGATCTACAACAGCACCCAGTCGAACCGTGCGGTTGCTGTGCTGGCCTTCGGTAGTGACAAGTCGTCTTCGGGTGGCAACTTCACCATCCAGTTCCCGACTGCGGATGCGTCGAACGCCATCATCAGGATTGCGTGATGCGTCAGCCCGCGATGGAATGGCGTCCGACTCTTGGTTCGTGGCTGCTCCGCGTGGAGTCGCCCATCCCTGAGTGGATGGTCAAGAGATGCGTAGACTTTATGCTCAAGGTTCAGGCCGCTCGTCGTCTGGGACTCAATCCCGGCGATACGCGGGATGACCTTGACGCAAGCGTGAAGGCCCTCAACGAGGGTCGGGTGAGGCAATGGGCTGCGGGGCCGCAGATGGACGGCAGCGGCGACATCGAAGTGTTCCGGGCCACACAAGGCTCCGGCAAAGTAATCATAGGAGTCTGACAAATGGCTGCGACTTGGAGAGCAACTGGCGGCGCTATCGCCTACGCGTCGAGCAAAGATATGCTCAACGTGTTCAACGGCACCGGCTCAACGCGCATCATCCGCGTGTATCGGTGCTACTGGTTCAACAACGGCACGGCGGCGGTGACGGGTGTGCTGACGACTGCGCAGGTGCGGCGCATCACGGCGGCATCTGGTGGCACGGCGGTGACCCCGGTCAAGCATGACACCGACAGCAGCGCCCTCAATGCGAACACGACCTGCGGCACCAACCAGACCACGACCGGCTCGGATATCTTCCGCCGGTTCTTGTTCGTCAACGAAGAACCCATCGTCGGTGGTACCACTCAGGCGAACTGGCTGACTCTGGTCCCGTTCGCTGAAATCTGGAACGCCGGATACGGCGACACCAATGTGGAGCCTGTGACCTGCCGCGCCACGCAGGGTCTTCAGTTGTTCCACAGCGGCTCCAGTGCGGTCGGCACTGCCGACCTCGAAATCGAGTTCACTGATTCGGCTTCGTAATACATGCCTTCTTTGCGCCACAAATCCTGCGGCCATGAGTGGGTGGTGGAGCAGGAGTTGGCAGACCGTGTTCAGCAAGATTTGAACGGCGGGGTTGGCGGCTACTCGCCGCCAATCACCTGTCCCTCTTGCAAGGTTCAAGGTCGATATGTCCGTTTCGAGGTCGTGATGGAGATTCCGCCCGATGCCTGAAACGTACTACCTGCGGATGAATGCGGTGGACGTGCGTCCGCTTGAGGACGCGCTGCTCGCCATCCAGAACACGGCAACGGACGCTAGAGCGTATTTCGAGGTGGTGTCGCTGCGCGTGTCGCCCGCTGCGCCGTCGTCTGGGTTCTCGTCAGGTGCGACTGCAACGGGGCGCTCTGGCCTGTTCGGCTTGTATCGTGTGAGCGCGGTGACAGGCGGCGATACGGTGACGCCGATCAGGATGGACACGGCAGATGCCGCTCTGCCTTCGCAGGTCACGGTGGCCAACAACCCGAACAGTGTGACAACGACGGCGTTGTTCCGACGCATCAACGACACGCCGAACTTTTCGACGCAGACGGCGACAGGCTTGGGCAGTCGCACCTATGGCGGGTCGATGGTCACGCATCAGAAGGCGCACTACGCGGATGTCTGGCGCGGCGGTGAGAGCGTGAATGTCGAACCCATCATCCTGCGGGCAGGTGAGGGCATCGCGCTCGTTCAAGAAGCGTTTGGTCTTCCACACTCGATGATTGTTTCAGCGGTGGTCACGAACACCGCCACGAACGCTACCTACGTCTGCCGCTCGACCGATGTTGGCACCGACCGCACGATTGGCGGGGCGCTGTACGCCATCATGAACGGCAGTGGTTCGGGCGTTACGCTCGCGGTCAAATTGATGTTCTTGCCGATGGACGGCGAGGCCACCCTTACTCCACCGCTGCGCCTTTGCCGGATGGACGGTATCGCGCTTGACGGCGATGCCGTCACGCCTATAA
>Ga0315903_10000313_pt1 | contig 72254 bp, 74 predicted proteins | sample LakEriMetagenome_7_FD_203524 | JGI IMG/M metagenome (GOLD analysis project Ga0315903, IMG submission 203524) | Freshwater fungal communities from buoy surface, Lake Erie, Ohio, United States - Buoy 2 MA119 | ecosystem: Environmental > Aquatic > Freshwater > Lake | place: USA: Lake Erie, Ohio... | reverse complement strand
CTACGGCAAAGTCTGCTTGCGAACCATTCAAATCTACAGGGACAGCACCTGCGCTGTGTGCCAAATCCCACACGGTTAAGGCACCCACGCTGTGCGCTGAAGCCGTCATGGCTTTCATGTTCAACATAGCGCCTGTGCGGTAGTTCACATGGGTCAACATCATTACAGCAATATCTTGTTGCAATGCGGTTTGTAGCGCTTCTGCCTCGACCAATTTCAAGCTGAAGCCGCGCTCTTTGCACAAAGCTTCTGCAATGTAGAGGTCGGTTGGGAAATTGGTGAGCTCACTCAGAATAACTTTTTTCTCTGGATGATCTGCTTGTGCAATGGATAGCGCTGCACTCAACACTTTGAACAAATTGATAGAGGTGCTGTCGGCTGCGACCACTTCGTCATCTTTGGCACCAATGAGGCGAGCAATTTTGTTACCCACTTTCAATGGCATTTGAAACCAGCCTGCACTGTTCCAACTTTGAATGAGGTCTTGGCCCCACTCTTTTGTCACGGCGGCCGCTACCCGCGCCGGCGTTGCTTTGGGCAATACCCCCAGAGAGTTGCCGTCAAGGTAAATCACGCTTTCGGGCATCTGAAATAATTCACGGAGCGATCGCAAAGGATCTTCTTGGTCCAGCGCTTGACATGCAGCGAGGGTGTTAGCGGTATTTGTCTTAGTCATAAGGCTTTTCAGATTTCTCTCAGTATGGCGCGCACAGGACTAGCATCTGCGCTCATGAGTTTGAGGGGCAGGGCAATCAGTTCGTAATCGCCTTCTTCAATGTGGTCGAGTTGCAGATTTTCTAGTACGCGCATGTTGCGCTGTCTGATTATCTGGTGACTGTCCAATGTTTTGCTGTCGGCAGGGTCAATGCTGGCACTGTCGATGCCAACCAACTTCACGCCCAAATCTGCTAAAGCGGTCAAGGTTTCGTGCGCAAACCCTTTGAGCTGTGAATCAAACGCTTGTTCGGGAAACTTGGCATAGGTTCTCACCAAAACGCGTTCTGGCAGGTGCTGAATTTTGTGCTTTAAATCTTGCATCGTAATGAGTGGACCAGCCCCCATAGCATGGATCACCCGACAAGGCCCAATGAAGGTTTGCAAATCTACTTGGCCAATAGCAACGCCACAAGGGTCATAGTGCAAAGGCGCATCGGCGTGCGATCCCACGTGCGGGGACAGCGTGATGGCGCTCACATTCACCGGGCATTGCGGCGAAATCTCGGCTGTCCAGTTCAGTTGAAAGGACGTGTCTCCTGGAAAGACCGGGCTGTTAGCGTCAATGGGTGGGGAAATATCCCAAATTTTTTTCATCAGGCGCAAAGATAGCGCGCTCAGGAATTTGTGGTGTCGGTTATATCCAACACATTTCGAATATAGGCAAAGAACCAAGTTGAAGGCACTTCGTCGTAAACTTGCACGCATGAATTTGACGCCCGAGTCTTGGCAAGCCATTCAACTCACATTCGAGTTAGCCACGCTGACCACGCTTTTGCTGCTGGTCTTGGCCACGCCTTTGGCTTGGTGGCTCTCGCAAACGCAATCTGCTTGGCGCGCGCCCATTCATGCAATGGTCACTTTGCCCTTGGTCTTGCCGCCCTCTGTGTTGGGTTTTTATTTGCTCATTGTGATGGGGCCGCAAGGGCCTCTGGGTCAATTCACCCAGTTTATGGGATGGGGCGTGTTGTCTTTCACATTCACAGGCTTGCTGATTGGTTCTATCCTTTTCTCTTTGCCCTTTGCAGTACAACCGCTGCAACACGCTTTTGACGCCATTGGATCAAGGCCAATGGAAGTGGCGGCCACATTGCGGGCCAGTCCCTTGGATGCCTTCTTTTCGGTGGCTTTGCCACTTGCCAAACCCGGCATGGTCACAGCGGCCATTTTGAGTTTTGCGCATACCGTGGGTGAGTTTGGGGTGGTGCTCATGATCGGCGGCAATATTCCCGGCCAAACACGTGTGGTTTCAACTGAAATTTATGGGCATGTGGAAGCCATGGAATATGCGCAAGCGCATCTGCTTGCTGCCGGCATGTTGGTCTTTTCTTTTCTGGTGTTGTTGGCCTTGGCCTTGATGAACCGGCGTCAAAGGCAGGTGCTGTGAAGATGATTCACCTGCAACTCAACATCGCACGTTCAGCGTTTGAGTTGAAGCTAAAACTTCAATTGCCTGCGCAAGGAATTACTGCCATTTTTGGTCCTTCCGGCTCTGGTAAAACGACTTTGTTGCGCGCAGTAGCTGGTTTGGAAAAAAATCCACAAGGCCTCATTCAAATTGGTGAAAACATTTGGCAAGACACCAAGCAAGGAATTTATATACCTACTTGGCAGCGGCCTTTGGGGTACGTGTTTCAAGAATCAAGCTTGTTGCCACATCTCAGTGTTGCAGAGAATTTGAACTTTGGATTGAAGCGTGTCTTGAAGTCTGCAAACAGTGCGCCGACAGCAGCGAACAAAGCTTTGCAAGCATCCATTGAGCTCTTGGGAATTGGCGGCTTGTTGCAACGTATGCCAGATGAATTGTCCGGCGGTGAACGTCAGCGCGTGGCCATCGCCAGAGCCATTGCCATGCAGCCGCAATTGCTTTTAATGGACGAGCCCTTGGCATCTTTGGATGCGGCGCGCCGTCAGGAAATCTTCCCGTGGCTTGCCAGGTTGCGTGATGAGCTGAAGATGCCCATGTTGTATGTCACGCACTCGGCTGAAGAAGTAACTCGCTTGGCCGATCACCTGTTGGTGTTGGACAGAGGGCAAGTCAAAGCGCAAGGCCCTGTGAACCAAGTTCTGACACAGGTGGTGAATCCGGTTGTGGTGGGCGAGGATGCTGGCGCATTGATCGCAGGTCACATTGGCGCCGTTGATGCGCAATGGCATTTGTCTCGTGTTGACTTTGAAGGTGGTTCTGTTTGGATGCGTGATGAGGGTCTCACAGTTGGTAAAGCGGTGCGCATTCGCATATTGGCACGCGACGTCAGCTTGGCAACTTCTGAACCTCAAAACACCAGCATTCAAAACCAACTTCGCGCAAGCATTCAAAGCATCACACCTGACCCGCATCCTTCCCAAGTGATGGTGGTTTTGAAGTGCGGCGCTGAAGAAGTGCTTGCCAGGGTGACCAAGCGCGCCGTCAGCGAATTGGCCTTGCAAGTAGGCATGCCTGTTTGGGCGCAGGTGAAGTCTGTAGCCTTGGTGGCTTGATCAAACTATTCAAGTGACCTCAAACCAGTTCTCTAGTTTGAGTTGGGGTACACGTGAAAATTCTTTCAAGTTGTTGGTCACCAGTGTTCCGTTGATGCTAAGTGCATGTGCTGCAATCAAAGTGTCCATTGGACCAATTGGCAAACCATTCTTTTCTAATGCGCTTCTGAGGTCTGCATAAAACCAGAGGCACTGACTGTCAAAAGGAAGAATTTGCAGAGGGGCTAAAAACATGTCTAATGCTTTTCGATTCTTCATGGGGCCAGATTTGGCAACACCATAAGCTAGCTCGGAAGCTGCAATGCTGCTGATGCCAATTTCACCTGCTTTGTAAGTGTTGAAACGATCAAGTACCTTAGGCGGTCGATTGTTGATGATGTAGATGCATGTGTTTGTGTCTAACAAAATCACAACAAGACCTCTGGCCGAATTTGATGTTCAGCTTGTTGTCGATCAATCTTGAATCCTGGTTCAAATGAGTCCAATGCCGCTTCAAGCATTTGCCAAGGATTTTCGATGGGCATCAATAAAACACCATCACCCACACGTTTGATGACGACCTCTTTGCCGTTGAAACGGTATTCCTTGGGCAGTCGAACGGCCTGGCTACGGCCTGTTTGAAAGATTTTTGCGGTGTCCATGGCAATTCCTGTCTTCAAATCAATTTGATACATATCATTGGTATGCATCATATTCGCTTTCAACCCAATCAGGTCATTCAATCTCTTTCAAGTCAATTTATATGCCTAAAAAGCATAAACAAACAACAAATGATTCGTTTGAGTTTTGAAGGATGGGTTTCACAATCGCGTCCTTACTCATTTGAGACGCATCATGAACAACATCAAATCCATCGCCGCAGCCGCTTTGCTGGCCGTTTCTGGCCTCACCGTCTCCGCCCAAACAATGCTGAACGCCTCCTACGACGTTGCCCGCGAGTTTTACAAGGAATACAACGCCGCCTTTGTGGCCAACTACAAAAAGGCCACTGGCAAAGACCTCAAGATTGACCAAGCGCATGGCGGCTCTAGTGCGCAAGCTCGCGCCGTGAATGACGGTCTCGATGCCGATGTGGTCACCATGAACACCACCACCGACATCGAGTTCTTGGCCAGCAAAGGTATCGTGGCGGCAGATTGGACCAAACGATTTCCGCACAGCGCATCACCTACCAGCTCCACCATGCTGTTCCTCACCCGCAATGGCAATCCCAAAAACATCAAAGACTGGGACGACCTCATCAAGCCTGGCATTCAAGTCATTGTGGTCAACCCCAAAACAGGTGGCAATGGCCGCATGGTCTATTTGGCCGCTTGGGGTTATGTGCGCAAAAAGGGCGGCACTGAAGCAGATGCTGCAGCCTTCGTAGCCAAGCTCTACAAAAACGTGCCTGTATTGGCCAAGGGTGGTCGTGATGCCACCACCATCTTCTTGCAACGCAACATTGGCGATGTGCTTGTTACGTTTGAATCTGAAGTGATTTCTGTCGACAACGAATTTGGTGCTGGCAAGGTAGATGCTATTCACCCCTCTATCAGCATCGTGGCAGAAAACCCCGTGGCAGTTGTGGAGCGCACAGTCAACAAAAAAGGCACTGGCGATTTGGCCAAGGCCTATTTGAACTACCTTTACTCTGATGAAGCACAAGAGATTGCCGCCAAGCACGCCTTGCGCCCTAGCAACCCTGCGATCTTGAAAAAATACAGCAAGACCTTCAAGCCTTTGCAGTTGTTCACTGTAAACGAAGTGTTTGGCTCTTTCGCTGAAGCGCAAAAAGTGCACTTCAACGACGGTGGCAATTTCGACAAGCTGTACACCGTTAAGTAATTCATGCTCTCTAGTTCCGCTGCGGCGGCGCCTGCCAAGCGCAGGGCGCCCGCCCGAGTTTTGCCCGGTTTCAAGATCACCTTGGGGTACACCTTGATGTACCTCTGTTTGATTGTGCTCATTCCATTGTCGGCGCTGGTGTTCAAAACATTCACGCTCACATGGGATCAGTTTTGGGATGCTGTCACTGGCCCACGTGTCATGGCGTCATATCGCCTTACCTTTGGCGCATCTTTGATTGCTGCTTTGGTCAATGTTGTGTTTGGCTTGCTGGTGGCCTGGGTGCTGGTGCGCTATCAGTTCTTTGGCAAAAAAATTGTTGACGCGTTGGTGGACTTGCCTTTTGCATTGCCCACCGCAGTGGCTGGTATTTCTTTAACGGCATTGTTGGCCGGCAATGGTTGGGTGGGGCAGTACCTAGAGCCTATGGGCATTCAACTGGCCTTCAACGCCAACGGCATTGTGATTGCGCTCATCTTCATTGGTTTACCGTTTGTGGTTCGCACAGTGCAGCCTGTGCTGGAAGATGCTGAAAAAGAATTGGAAGAAGCTGCCACTTGTTTGGGCGCTTCGCGCTGGCAAACATTTACACGCGTTATTTTTCCATCTATCGCACCCGCTCTGATGACGGGTTTTGCCATGGCGTTTGCGCGAGCCATTGGCGAATATGGCTCGGTTATTTTCATTGCGGGCAACATGCCCATGATTTCTGAAATCACACCACTCATCATCATTGGCAAATTAGAGCAATACGACTACGCAGGTGCAACGGCAGTAGCGACCGTGATGTTGGTGATCTCCTTTATCTTGCTGCTGGTCATCAATGGTCTTCAAGCTTGGCAACGCCGGCACTCCGGAGCGCCTGTATGAGCGCCCCCAAGATTCGCCGCGCAGAAGCAGGCACCACAGAAGCTGCATGGGTTCGCTACACCCTGATTGGTATCTCATTGGTCTTTTTGTTTTTGTTTTTGGTATTGCCGCTAGCGGCTGTTTTTGCCGAAGCTATGCGCAAAGGATTTGATGCGTATTGGGAAGCGCTCAAAGAACCCGATGCATGGTCGGCTATCCGCCTGACGCTTATCACAGCACTCATTGCCGTGCCACTCAATTTGGTCTTTGGTGTCTCCGCTGCATGGTGTATTGCCAAATACGAATTCAGAGGAAAATCCGTGCTGACCACCTTGGTGGACTTGCCATTTTCAGTGTCACCCGTGGTGGCTGGTTTGGTCTATGTGTTGATGTTTGGCGCACAAGGCTGGTTCGGTCCTTGGCTGCAAGAACACGACATCAAAATTATTTTTGCAGTGCCAGGCATTGTGCTGGCCACGGTGTTTGTCACGTTCCCGTTCATTGCGCGTGAATTAATCCCCCTCATGCAAGCGCAGGGCAACGAAGAAGAGCAGGCCGCCATTGTGTTGGGTGCCACAGGCTGGCAAACCTTCTGGTATGTCACTCTGCCTAACATCAAGTGGGGCTTGATCTACGGCGTGATTTTGTGCAACGCACGCGCCATGGGTGAGTTTGGTGCGGTGTCGGTGGTCTCGGGTCACATTCGCGGCCAGACCAACACCATGCCCTTGCACGTTGAAATTTTGTACAACGAATACCAGTCGGTGGCCGCATTCGCGGTAGCGTCTTTGTTGGCCTTGCTAGCCCTGGTCACCTTGGTGATCAAGTCAGTGGCCGAATGGCGTCACGAACGCGAGATGAAAGCCATCGGCGAATTATCACCAGAAAATAACCAGACAGCTTCTGCAACACTGTCAGTGAAAGCCGCATCATGAGCATCGAAATTAGAAATGTCCACAAACAGTTTGGCAATTTCCACGCACTGCGCGATGTCAGTCTTGACATTGACTCTGGCGAATTGCTAGCCTTGCTTGGCCCTTCGGGCTGCGGCAAAACTACTTTACTGCGCATCATTGCTGGCTTAGAAACTGCCGATACAGGCACGATTGCTTTCAGCGGCGAAGACACCACCCACGTGCATGTGCGAGAGCGCCAAGTAGGCTTTGTGTTTCAACACTACGCCTTGTTCCGCCATATGACAGTGTTTGAAAACGTGGCCTTTGGCCTGCGAATGAAACCGCGCAATCTTCGTCCAAGCGATGCGGTCATCCAACAAAAAGTTCATGACCTGCTGAATCTGGTGCAACTCGATTGGTTGGCCGATCGCTATCCATCACAACTCTCTGGTGGTCAGCGACAGCGCATTGCTTTAGCACGCGCTCTGGCCGTAGAGCCAAAAGTTTTGTTGCTCGATGAACCCTTTGGCGCACTTGATGCCAAAGTGCGCAAAGAACTTCGTCGCTGGCTTCGCCGCCTCCATGACGATTTGCATGTCACCAGTATTTTTGTGACGCATGACCAAGAAGAGGCCTTAGAAGTAGCCGACCGCGTGGTTTTGATGAACAGTGGGCGTGTGGAGCAAATTGGCTCACCCCAACAAGTTTGGGACCATCCTGCCAGCCCCTTTGTGTATGGCTTTTTGGGCGATGTGAACCTCTTTCATGGCCGCGCCCACGAAGGCGAAATGCTCATTGGAGGCGACAACGCCGTGAGCTTGAACAGCCCTGAGCACCAATACGTGCAAGACAGCAAAGCCTTTGCCTATGTGCGTCCGCATGACATTGAAGTGAAACGCTACAGCACAGGCGATGCAGGTATCAAAGCCAAACTCACGCGTGTCATTGTGGTGGGCCCCATTGCCCGCTTGGAGTTTGAACCTGTAGACCATCATGACTTTGCCAAAGACACTGTCATTGAAGCGCAATTGTCGGCGCAAGTGTTTGCTGAACAGCATTACAAAGAGGGTGAAACTTTGGTTTTGACGCCGCGCAAGGCCCGAATATTTGTTGAAAGCTAAAGCCTCTAGAATTACGGTATTCCACTCAATTCGACAGAGAGTCAGTCAATGAAATTCGCAATAGCCATCTGTGCTTGTCTTTGTCTTCAGGGTTGCGCCGTTGTGGCTGTGGCCGATGCGGTGGCTTCTACTGTCATTTATACCGGCAAGACGGTGATCAATCTGGTTGACGCTGTCACACCTGACATCGTCAATAAAAAGAAAAAAGATTGAACTTTAAATACCGAGCCAGCCGTTGGTGCGTGCAAAGTGCAGCGCCTGCGTGCGGCTGTTCACGCCCAGTCTTCTGAACAAACGCCAAAAGTGAACCTTGACAGTGTGCTCGCTGATGGTGAGCTTGTCGGCAATGTCTTTGTTGCTCAGGCCTTGGTCCAGCATCAAAATCAATTGCTTTTGTCGCTTCGAAAGCTTGGTGGGTGCTGCAACAGTGCCCTCGGCCGCAACCTCTGCCTTGGGTGAAGGCAGGAAAGTGCGCAGGCCCTCAATGATCGTATTCGGTGGGCTGGCTTTTTCTAAAAACAAATTGGCACCAGCTTCTAGGCAAGCCGCTTCACACTCACTGGCATCAGAGCCAGTGACCACTACCAGAGGGACGTCTGGAAACTTGGCCCTCACAGCATGCACGCCCGACAAGCCCAAGGTATCGGGCAATTTCAGGTCGAGGCAAATCAACTCAGGGGTGCCTTGACGTTCAACCGTTGCTTCCAAACTGTTCAGTTTGGCCACGGAAACCACCTTCAGTCCGGGGCGAACCCGTTGAACCAACATGGTGAGGGCGTCGCGCATCAGCGGGTGGTCGTCAATGACATAAACGGTCATGGTGTGCTCAAGAATGAAACTTAAAGTATGAGAGTATCAGCAAACTCTGCAACAAATCAAGCAACTTTTGTGAAAATTGAACACTTATTGCAGATTTGTCAGATTAGATCTCGTTGTCTTGGCTTTTTCAGCTATTTCGGTACGCATTGCCTCCAAGACTGATGCCACGTCGTCCAACTTCACACCCGCTACTAAGCCTATTTGCGAGCCCAAGTCGGTTATTGCTTTGACATCCACTTGTTGCAACTGTGCAATGGCCAAGCCGGCATCCTTGGGTGAACTGAAGCCCGTACTTTGTAGCAACACGCTACCTTGTGGATCTACCAGTTTGAAATAAAACTGACCGTCTTTCTCTCTGTACTGTTTGAAAGAAGGTGCAACTGCGCGAGTGCTTTTTGCATTGGCTTGGAGACTGCCGGTACTGGCCAAAGCACGAAGCCCAACAGCATGTCTCAACTCTTTGATCAAAGGGGTGGCCAGTTCGCGGGCTTTGGCAGCGCCTTTCAACAAAATGGCATCGACTTTGCCTGGGTTGCTGATCAGCTCTTCATATTGCGCTCGCATGGGCGCAACTTCGCGGTCAATGCGTTCAAACAAAATTTGCTTGGCATCACCCCAGCCTATGCCCTCGGCATAGGCCTTGGCCAAGGAGGTCGTTTCTTGGGTACTGGCAAACGCTTGGTAAATTTGAAACAACGCAGAGCCTTCAGTGTCTTTGGCCACGCCGGGTGCACGTGAATCGGTCACGATGCCAGAGATCAATTTCTTAAGTTGTGCGCTTGAAGAAAACAGCGGGATGGTGTTGTCGTAGCTCTTGCTCATCTTTCGGCCATCAAGGCCAGGCAGCAGCGCCACAGATTCTTCAATGACCGCTTCAGGCAACACCAAATGCTCGCCATACAAGTGATTGAAGCTAGATGCCATATCGCGCGCCATTTCAATGTGCTGAATTTGATCGCGGCCCACAGGCACTTTGTGAGCCTTGAACATCAAAATGTCGGCGCCCATAAGCACGGGGTACATGAACAAACCGGCAGATACATCGGCGTCAGGGTCGTTGCCGGCTGCATTGTTTTTATCGACAGAGGCTTTGTAAGCGTGTGCTCGATTGAGCAATCCTTTGCCAGTGACGCAGGTTAGAAACCAAGTGAGTTCTGGAATTTCTGGAATATCGGACTGTCGGTAAAACATGACGCGCTCAGGGTCAAGGCCTGCGGCAATCCAGCTGGCGGCAATTTCTAAAGTAGAGCGTTGAATGCGCGCCGGCTCATCGCATTTAATGAGGGCATGGTAGTCGGCCAAAAAGTAGAAACCTTGCGTGGCAGGGTTAAGGCTGGCTTGCACGGTAGGGCGAATGGCGCCCACATAATTACCTAAGTGCGGTGTGCCAGTGGTTGTAATGCCTGTTAAAACGCGAGTGCGTTCAGTTTTGTGGGTGTCTGTCGTCATATCCATCAGCTTTAAGAAATAGATTTCAACATCAGTTGAATCAGTCCAAATGTGGCGTTCATGACGGGGTCTAGCCACAAGTGGTTGACCACGCCCGTGATGACCAAGGCCATGACGATGTAGAAGCCGTAGGGTTCAATGCGTGAAAATTGATAAGCTTGCTTCCAAGGCAACAGGCCCACGACAATGCGGCCGCCATCTAAGGGGGGGAGTGGAAATAAATTGAAAGCAAACATCACCACATTGCTTAACACGCCGGCTTTGCACATGGCCAAGAAAAACTGTTCTGAGACGCCAAAGTCAGTGTAGACCACGTACAGAAGTGCCCAAACAATGGCTTGCAGCAAGTTAGATGCTGGCCCAGCCAATGCCACCCACACCATGTCGCGTTTGGGATGACGCAGATTGCCAAAATCTACTGGAACGGGTTTGGCAAAGCCAAAGAGCAAAGCACCACTGGTGCTGAAGTAAAGCAGCAAGGGCAAAAGTATGGTGCCCACTAAATGAATGTGAGGAAACGGATTGAGCGTAACCCGGCCCATCATGTAAGCCGTGCTGTCGCCAAAATATTTGGCAGCATAGCCATGCGCAGCCTCATGCAGCGTGATGGCAAAAATCACCGGAATGGCATAGACCGAAACGGTTTGGATGAGGTTATTGATGTCCACAGCGCATTGTCTCAAAGAGTCATGAGGTTTTTAGAAATTTCTAAAACTTTCTCAGCTTGATCTACAAGCCCAAAAGAACAACATCGCCTAAACCTTGACGCACCACTTCGATGCTATCGCCGGTGCAGTCTACAACCGTGGTGGGCTCACGGCTACAAGCGCCAGCGTCAATCACGCCAGCAATGAGCTTTTCATAGCGATCGCGAATTTCTTCGGGGTCGTTAAGAGGTTCAGACTCTCCTTGTGGAATGAGCGTGGTGGCCAACAGAGGTGCACCATGCATGGTAAGTAGCTCTTGCAACACAGCATGCTGGGGCACACGCAGGCCAATGGTTTTGCGTTGTGGGTGGCTCACGCGGCGTGGGACTTCTTTGGTGGCTTCCAAAATGAAAGTAAAGGCGCCGGGTGTGGCCTGCTTTAGCATGCGGAATTGGGCATTGTTGACTTTGGCGTAGTTGGCCAATTCACTCAAGTCGCGGCACAGCAAGGTCAGGTGATGCTTATCGTCTACGTCGCGTACTTTGCGCAAATGATCGGCGGCAGTTTTGTCGTCCATGTGACAAACCAACGCATAACTGGAGTCTGTGGGCACTGCCAACACGCCGCCCTGAGTGAGCAATGCTACGGCTTGTTTTAACAAACGTGGCTGAGGATTGTCTGGGTGAACGGAAAAATACTGAGCCATAAAAATTCAATCGATCAAGATTCAACCGGCATGATTTGAATTCGGCTTTCGCGCACTGTGAGCCAAGCCCCCAATGCGCCACACAAGGTCACCACGCCTATCCCCACAAGAGTCCAGTGGTCTGGAATATGATCAAAAATGAGCCAACCACCCAACATGGCAAAAACAATTTGTGTATAAAAGTATGGCGTGAGTACGGTGGCGGGTGCTTTGGAAAAGGCCAAGATCAAAAGGTAATGCCCCACGGTTGCAAAGCTTCCCATAAGGAGCAGTTGAGCCCACACAAACCACTCTGTGGGCAACTCCCAAACAAATGGCAACAAAAATGCCCCAAGCGCTGTACCCACCCAGCCGGTGAGAACGTTCATGGTCACGGGGTCTTCTGTTCTTGCCATTCTGCTGGTAAGCAATTGAAAGCCGGAGTTGGTCAAAATCAGTACCAATGGGAAAATAAGTACCCAATCAAAGTGCTGGCTGCCTGGGCGCACAATGACCATGGTGCCTGCGAAGGCACCCAGCACTAAAGCCCAACGAAGCTTTCTCACTTTTTCACCCAAAGACAGCGCCGCCATGAGCGTCACAACAAGAGGGGTGATGGATGCAATGGCTGTGAACTCACCCACTGGCAAATACTTCAAACCAAAAAACGCACACAGACTACTGCTAAATAAAAGTGCGCCTCTCACCATTTGAAACTTGGGATGCTCTGTTTTGAACAGTGACATACCGCGCTTGGGCAAGAAAAAAACGGTGCTAAACAGGGCTTGTATGAGATAACGAAACCACAAGGCCATCAGGATGGGCACGCTGGCGCTGATGTGCTTGGTGGTGGTGTCCAGGATTGCAAAACAAGCGACTGACAGAATGACAAAACCAATGCCAGCCAACATTTGGGCAGGAGCTTGTGTCACTGGATGCGGTCTGACAATAATTCCCATACGGGTCTGAGTTGACCAGGCAACCAGGGCAGGGTGCCCAAGTCGGTATGGCTTTCGTCGGGGCTGTGAAAGTCGCTGCCACGAGATGCCGCTAAATTAAACTCAAGCGCGGTATCAGCGTATTGCAAGGCGTCCGCGCTGGAGTGACTTCCAGTAATGACTTCAACGCCACGGCCACCATGGTTGATAAATTCGGTGAACAGTGCAAATTCTTCGTTGGCCGTGAAGCCGTATCGAGCAGGGTGTGCAATGACGGCAACGCCGCCAGCACCGGTAATCCAATTGACCGCATTTTCGAGCGATGCCCAGCGGTGCGGTACAAAGCCAGGTTTATTTTCAGTCAGGTATTTGCGAAACACCTCAGACGTATCTTTGCAGACACCAGACTCAACCAAGAACCGCGCAAAGTGCGTGCGCGAAATGAGTTCGTGGTTGCCTGCAAATTTCAAGGCACCTTCGTAGGCCCCGTGAATGCCCACCTTGGCCAAGCCTTCAGACATTTCTCTGGCGCGCTCGGCTCGGCCGCCACGCGTGTTGCGCAGGCCTTGCACCAAGTCTGGGTTGGTGTGGTCAAAGCCTAAGCCCACAATGTGGACTGTCTTGCCTGCGAAGGTGATGGAGATTTCAACGCCTGTGAGGTACTTCATGTCCAAGGCTTTGGCCGCAGCGATGGCGCGTTCTTGGCCACCAATTTCGTCATGGTCTGTGAGGGCCCAAAGCTGCACCCCATTGGCTTTGGCGCGAGTAGCCAAAGCCTCAGGCGTGAGCGTGCCATCGGACACCACGGAGTGGCAATGTAGGTCGGCGTTGAGTAGGGGTTCCACAGGGGTATTTTAGGTGCTGCATGGTAGGCTTGCGCAACTGAACCATAATTCCAGCTGAATTAAGTGAGGTTTTGATGGCTTTGATGATCACCGACGAATGCATCAATTGCGATGTGTGTGAACCTGAGTGTCCCAATCAGGCGATCTACCTCGGGCCTGAAATCTATGAAATTGACCCCAACAAATGCACAGAATGCGTCGGCCATTTTGATGAGCCTCAGTGTGTGCAGGTGTGTCCTGTGGCCTGTATCCCTGTCAATCCAAACCAGATTGAAACCAAAGAGACCTTGTTTCAAAAATTCCAGCGGCTGCAAAGTGCCGGCTAAGGTGCCAACCAAAGTGTTGCAGTAAGAGCTGCCTTTAGACCCCTTCGGGGCGCGGGGGTTTTGGCCTAGGCGGCTTGCTGGTGTGAATTTGCACCATGGCCTTTTCCATGTCACCTTGCATCAGCATGTCTGCCGCTTTCACTGAGCGGGCAATGCTTTCCTGAATGAGGTCGCGCTGTTCTGCCATGGGTTTTTTAAGGACCCAGTTGATGACTTCGGCTTTCACGCCGGGGTGGCCAATGCCTAAGCGCAGGCGCCAATAATCGCCGGTGCCCAATTGCGCATGAATATCGCGCAAACCATTGTGGCCGGCATGGCTTCCTCCAAATTTGAGTTTGGCTTCACCGGGCACCACATCAAGCTCGTCATGCGCCACCAGTATTTCTTGGGGGGCAATTTTAAAAAACTTGGCCAAAGCACCCACCGACTTGCCCGAGAGGTTCATGAAGGTTTGAGGTTCAAGCAACCAAACGGTTTGGCCTTTGATTTGCGTACGCGCTACCTTGGCGAAATAACTTTTATCAGGCACCAAGTTCACATTGAGATCGCGCGCTAAGGCATCAACCCACCAAAAGCCAGCGTTGTGGCGGGTATCTTCGTATTCGGCGCCTGGATTGCCCAGGCCAACAAACAGTTTGATCATGTGTGAGTATAAAAACAAAACAACCCGCACAAGGCGGGTTGTTGGAAACACTGACAGTGTTGAAAGACTTGGAGAATTACTTCTTCTTGGCTTTTGCGTCTGCAGCTGGCGCAGCGGCTGCAGCGGCAGCATCTGCCGCAGGAGCTTCTTCGGCAGCTGGGTTAACCACGGACACCAAGACTGGGTTTTTCTTGCCGTGTGTAACGGCTTTCACGCCCTTAGGCAATGTGATGTCGCCCAGATTCAAAGAAACGCCTTTCTTCAAACCAGACAAATCAACATTGATGGCTTCTGGCAAATCGGCTGGCAAGCAAGCGATTTCGAGCTCATTCATGATGTGATTGATCAGGCAAGCGTCTACTTTGACAGCAGGAGATGTTTCTTCGCCTGAGTAATGGATAGGCACTTTGCGGTTCAAAGTGGTTTTGGCGTCGACACGTTGGAAGTCGATGTGCAAAACCAATTGTTTGTAGGGGTGCATTTGGAAGTCACGGAGCAAGACTTTGGTTTCTTTACCGTTCAATTCCATGTCCAAGATGCTTGCGTGGAAAGCCTCTTTTTTCAGGGCGTGCCACAGGGCATTGTGGTCAAGTTCGACCAATTGGGGTTGCTGGTCTACACCGCCATAAACAATACCAGGTGTCTTACCTGAATTGCGCAGACGGCGGCTCGCACCCGTACCTTGCATAGAGCGCTCAAAAGCGACAAATTTCATAACTAACTCCAAGATGAGTCGACCGCGACCAGTACGACTCTGTTTTAAAAAGGCTTGCTAAAAGCAAACCACGTTGATGCTCTCAGATCAGTCTTGATCTGAGAACAAACTCATGACCGACTCACCATTGGCAATGCGCTGGATGGTTTTGGCCAACAGCGGCGCCACAGTGAGTTGGCGAATTTTGGGGCATGCGGCTGCCGATTGAGACAGCGGAATGGTATTGGTTACCACCACTTCATCGAGGGCGTCGCCTTTGGCAATGCGGTCAATAGCGGGACCCGAAAAAATAGGGTGTGTGCAATAGGCGTAAACTTTTTTAGCGCCTCGTGCTTTCAAAACTTCGGCCGCCTTGACCAAGGTGCCTGCGGTGTCGATCATGTCGTCCATGATGACGCAATTGCGACCTTCAATTTCACCAATCACGTGCATCACTTCACTGACATTGGCTTGAGGGCGGCGTTTGTCAATGATGGCTAAATCGCAGTTCAGTTGTTTGGCCAATGCCCGAGCGCGAACCACACCGCCTACGTCGGGTGACACCACAATGAGGTCTTCGTAGTTCTTTTGGAGCAGATCGCCCAAGAGAACGGGAGAGGCATAAATGTTGTCGACAGGGATGTCGAAGAAACCTTGAATTTGGTCGGCGTGCAAGTCCATGGTGAGGACGTGATTCACGCCCACTGCTTGAAGCATGTTGGCAATCACTTTGGCCGTGATGGGCACGCGTGTTGAGCGTGGGCGACGGTCTTGGCGGGCGTAGCCGAAATAAGGAATGATGGCGCTGATTCGACCTGCTGAGGCGCGCTTTAATGCGTCGACCATGATCAGCAGTTCCATCATGTTTTCGTTGGTGGGGGCGCACGTAGACTGAATGACGAACACATCGCGAGCGCGCACATTTTGTTTGAGTTCAACCCTGACTTCTCCATCAGAGAAGCGGCCAACGTCGGCCAAACCAAGCGATACGTCCAACTCATAGGCAACTTCAGCCGCCAACACGGGGTTGGCATTGCCAGTGAAAACCATGAAGTCAGAATGTGAATTTGAGTTGGGTTGCAGCATGAACTTTTGAGCGATCAAATGATGGGCCGATGCGGCTTACCGCATAAATTTCAATCACTGCGCGAATGACCGCGCATCACATCACATGGCGTTTGACGGCTTGTGAAAGTTTTGGCAGGGGAAGAAGGACTCGAACCTTCGCATGCCGGAATCAAAATCCGGTGCCTTAACCAACTTGGCGACTCCCCTACACGGGTTGGCAACTGAAGAAAATCTAAAGCTGCCGACCGATCAATCGTCGCTGGAGGCCCAGCCCTTTTGAGGATGAACTTCCAAATTGCCACACATTCGAATTTGCCAAAGGGACCAAGTTGTTGGAACTTGAGGCATTTGGCTTAAATTCGTGCCGCGTGGCACTTGCGCAAACACTGCACTCCCGGAGCCTGTCATTCTGCCTTTGACAACAGCTGGCTTTAGACTGGCTGTTTCAAGCCTGGCTGTTTCAAGCCAATCTATTGCTTCGCTGATTTGGGGGCAGAGGCGCTGAGCCACTGGTTGCAGGTCGTTATGGCCGAAGCCGAACGGGTTTGCTGCAAAGACCGAAATTGTAGCAGGCTTTGACTCTCGGTTTAAGGCTTCAGAGCCAAAAATTTTGGCAGTTTCCAGTCCTTCTGGCGGTTTGATCACGACAAACTGGGCGGGCGGCACGGAAATGGGTGTGATGATTTCACCTACGCCTTCTACCCATGCATTTCTTCCTCTGAGAAAGAACGGTACATCAGCCCCAAGTTTCAAACCCAGCTCGGCCAGTTGATTGACCGTGAAATTCAGATTCCAAAGCTTGTTCAATGCCAGCAGGCAGGTGGCCGCATCGGAAGATCCGCCTCCCATGCCGGCTTGCGCTGGAATGGACTTTTCAATGGCGATGTGAGCACCCAAGGAGGTGCCACTGGCCTGTTGTAAAAGCCTGGCAGCGCGAGTAATGAGGTCATCGTCTGGCAGTTTCAAGGTCAGATCTTCGCGGCTGACTTGGCCATCCCGTCGAAGGTCAAAGTGCAGAATGTCATACCAATCAATGAGCATGAACACCGATTGCAGCAGGTGATAGCCGTTGTCTTTGCGACCTGTGATGTGCAAAAACAAATTCAGTTTGGCTGGCGCCAAGACATGGTGCAAAGACGTCATGATTCAAACGCAATTCGAAGAACGGTTCGCGGCGCAGGCTGAACCCTTTCCAAAACCAAGCGACGCAAATGCCATTCGCTGACGTCGACGTTCCAGCCTTCAGCAGGTGTAGGTTTGCCTGAAAGCCAATCAACCAAAGCAGCGGTGGGCAGTTGCGCACCAGTCAACTCCAACACCAAACGCTCAAGGCTGATCGATTCGCGCACCAGATTGCCTTGCAAAAGGCGAGCACTTTGCGCTGTCCATTCGACGCGGGCCATTTGCATCCCCAAAGGGTTGTAGATGTTGAGTGCGCCATCTGGCCAGCCGCCCGTTAAATCAAATGAGGTGATGAAGGACTGCGGCGGTTGAGAGTCAATTTGTAGCGCAAACCTGCCAGCTTTAAATGCAGGGGGAATGGGGCTGGCTTGAACGGAGACGACCTGTGAGTTTTCAGAATTGGCAGGCGGTGGCGTGAAAGTTTGTTTGGCGACAGGCCTCGTTGAGCATGCCCCCATCCAAAAGGCGATTGAAATACACAGCCAGACCAAACGATTTTTGCGCATCTCGCACATGGCCCATCAAGGTCTGAAGTTGAATTGCTTGAGGGTTTCAAGCAGGGTATCGTTGTCAGATTTAAGCATCAGGCCTTCTCGCCAAATGGTGCCAGCTTTATCCTTCTGCCCTGATTGCCAGTAGACCTCGCCCAAGTGCGCCGCAATTTCGGCATCGGGGCGAGCTTTGAACGCGGCCTCCAAAATGCGGATGGCTTCAGCCAAGTTGCCGACGCGGTATTCAAGCCAGCCCAAGCTGTCTTGAATAAAGGGGTCGCGAGGCGCTAACTGCACGGCTTTGAGTATGAGTTCGCGCGCTTCATCGAGCCTTATCTTTCGATCGGCCAGAGAGTAACCTAAGGCATTGAATGCATGGGCGTCGTTGGGTTTGACCTTCATGATGCCGCGCAACAAGCTTTCCATTTGGTCAAAGCGGCCTAACTTTTCGCAGAGCATGGCCAATTCAGATTGCAAATCTGTATCTGTCGGAAACTGCGCCAAGGCCTGTTCGATGGTCGTCAATGCGGCAGTGATTTGCTTGTCTTCGCGAAGCCATTGGGACAGCGCCAAAGCTTTAAGTCGGGCTTCTTGAGGATTGTTCACCTTCACTTGCTCAAGGATCTTCAGGCCATCCGATTTGCGACCTTGCTGAGCCAACAAGGCGGCGCGCCTGCTTGCTACTTTGAGAGGATCTGCGTTGGGCGGAATGCGCGCTAACCACTCATCTGCTTGGGTCCATTTGCCTTGCTTTTGGGCCATTTGCGACAAGGCCAAGTAAGCTTCTGACAAACCGCCAGATTGATCGGCATCCTTGGCTTGATCGACCAGCTTGATGTATTGCTTGAGCGACTGCTCGGATAGTAAAACTTGCGACAAGTCACTTTGTAGCAAACCCAAAAACAACCAACCCTGTGCAAAATTGGGGTGTTGCTTGGTGAGTTGATTGAGTTGAGCCAAAGCGGGCTGCATTTGGTCGAGATCAATCAAAGTGCGTGCATAGCCAAGACGCAAATCAGGCAAGGCATCGCCAGCCATGTATTGAGAAATCATGGGCTGCACTTCACTCGGTACCACATTCATAAGGCTCAAGGCCAACATGATGGGGCCAGGAGCTTTTCCGTTGGCTGCGTAGCCGGCGCGAGCAGCTTCTGCAGCAGGCTGAATTTCGCCCGCATCGCGTTTCATGCGGCCAATGGTAGTCCATGCTGTTGCTGCGGTTTCGGGGTTTTGAATGGCCGTAACGAGCGCTTGCTCGACCACTTTGGCGGCTAAGTTTTTGTCTTGCAAACGGCCAAACACGCGCGGAATAGAACCAATGGCTGCCGATTGTTCTTGAAGGGGCAAGCTGGCAATGCTGGCCTTTAAAGCGCGCCCAGCTTCATCGATGCGATTGAGTGCCAGCAAAATTTGCAAAATGTAGCGATTGGCTTCTTTGGAATCCGGCAAACTTGATTTCCAACTTCTAGCGGCCTGTAAGGCAGCCTCACCAGATCTAGATTGCAGCGCCAGTTCGGTGGCGCGTTGAAACAAGGCTTCGTCCTTGGTTTTTCTTGCAGCATCCAAAATGATGGCAAATCCTGAGCCAGGCTCTCCGGCTTGGACGCTGAGTTCGCCTAACAACAATTGGTAAAACAAAACTGCATTGAGGTTTGAGTTTTGCACGGGCGGTTGGGCACAAACACCTGTTGTTGCCCAGACCCATGCCAAAGAAGAGAGCCAATACTTCATGAAGCCATCATAATCCACGGGCTGGGACTGAATAGCGCCAGTTCACCTATTTCACCCCGTATTTGAAGCGTACCCATGCCTGAATTACCAGAAGTCGAAGTCACTAGACTGAGTTTTGCCAGTCGAATTGCGGGTGCTCGGGTTTTGGCCTTGCACATGGGTAAGCCTTTGAGGTGGCCCTTGGGCGTTTCGCCCTCCCTTTTGGTGGGGCAGAGCGTGATAGGCGTGCGGCGTCGCGGTAAGTACCTTTTGCTTGACATGGACCGGGGTATTTTGATGCTGCATTTGGGCATGTCAGGCAGTTTAAATTTCGCCCTTTCACAAGCAGAAGCGGGCAAGCACGACCACATGGACTTGGTCACGACCCAAGGTGTTTTGCGTCTGCATGACCCGCGCCGCTTTGGAGCCGCTGTTTGGTCTGATTCAGAACAACATGCGCCGGCCTCTAAGCTGTTGGGAAAATTGGGTATGGAGCCACTGACCGATGGTTTTGAACTCAAGTTGTTTCAACAAGGTTTAAAAAAACGCTCAGCCCCCATCAAACAGGTTTTGCTGGCGGGCGATGTGGTGGTGGGGGTGGGCAATATTTATGCTTCTGAAGCTTTGTTCATGTCTGGTATCAGGCCAACCGTCAAGGCTCACAAAGTCAGTCCAACCCGGGTAGCCAAATTGCATGCTGCCATCAGGCAAGTGTTGGCCAGAGCGGTGGAACAAGGTGGCAGCAGCTTGAAAGATTTTGTCAACGCGCAAGGCAACACAGGGTACTTTCAGTTGGAGGCTTCTGTGTACGGCAGAACGGGTTTGCCTTGTAGAGTTTGCAGCACGCCCATCAAGCAAATTGTGCAAGGCCAGCGCTCCACTTTTTTCTGCCCGGTATGTCAAAAACATTGAAAAACTCGCCCCCATTGGCAGAGACACTGGTGGCTTGGCAAAAGATTCACGGCCGCAATCACTTGCCATGGCAAAACACCCAAGACCCTTACAGAGTGTGGTTGTCTGAGATCATGTTGCAGCAAACTCAGGTGAGCACCGTTCTGGACTACTACGACAAGTTTCTGCAGCACTTTCCCAATGTGGCTGACTTGGCGGCAGCGCCCCAAGACAAAGTCATGGGACTGTGGAGTGGTTTGGGTTATTACAGTCGCGCGCGGAATTTGCACCAGTGTGCGAAAGATGTGGTGACGCGATTTGGCGGCAAATTTCCGGTCACAGCGGCCGAATTGATCACGTTGCCTGGCATTGGCCGTTCAACGGCCGCCGCAGTGGCTTCGTTTTGTTTTTCTGAGCGTGTCGCCATCATGGATGGCAACGTGAAGAGGGTGCTCACACGGGTTTGGGCTTATGACGCCGACTTGTCTGTCAGCAAGAATGAAAAAGCATTGTGGCAGTTGGCTGAAAACGCCTTGCCGACGCGTCAAATTAAAACGGCTATGCCCCGTTATTCGCAAGCGCTCATGGATTTGGGAGCCACACTTTGTTTGCCGCGCAAACCCCATTGCCAAGCTTGCCCTGTGCGTCAGACATGCAAAGCCTTTGCCTTGGGTGTGCCTGAAAAATTTCCTGTCAAAACTCGCAAAATCAAACGCAGCAGCGAAGTGCATTGGCTGTTGTTGGCCCAAAACACGAAGGGCCAAGTTTGGCTAGAGAAGCGGCCCCCTTGGGGTATTTGGGCCAGTCTTTACAGCTTGCCTTTATTTGATTCAGAAGCCTCATTGCGGGCGGTTTTTGAACCTAAGGCGAAGCTCTTAAAATTGGACAAAACTGCAACAACAACTTCTTCAGCTGCCATGGACTTAGAGGTGTTGCCAGCCTTCAAGCACGTCCTCACTCACAAAGATTTGCATTGTCATGTGGTGAAAGTGCAACTGAAAAAAGCGCCTCGTGCACCCCATGCTGGCGCTTGGTTTTCTGAAAAAGATTGGATGGTGTTGGGTTTGCCAACACCCGTGCGTCATTTGCTGTCTAACTCTCTGTGACGCTTGAGTGTGAGCCACTGTGCGGCAAAGCGTTGGCTGAGTTTTTCGACCAAATACACAGAACGATGTTGACCGCCTGTGCAGCCAATGGCAACCGTGATGTAATTGCGATGGTCTTTTTCAAGTGCAGGCAGCCACTGATCTAAGAAGTTTTCAATTTGACTTTGCATCAAATTGACTTCTTCGTAAGCGCCTAAAAATTTTTGAACCGGCTCGTCCTTGCCTGACATGGGTCGCAGAGCCGACTCATAGTGCGGATTTGGCAACATTCGAACATCAAACACATAGTCGGCGTCCAATGGTATGCCGCGTTTGAAAGCAAACGACTCAAAGACCAAGGTGAGTTTGGCAGTCGGCGAATTCACCAAAGACTTCACGTAGCTTTGGAGTTGAGCTGCGCGAAGCAAACTGGTGTCAATGACGTGCGCGTTTTCTCTTAAGCGAGACAAGAGTTCGCGTTCGTATTCAATCGACTCGGTCAGCGCGCGTTCGCCTTCGACGGCATTTCGGCCCGACAAGGGGTGGCGCCGTCTGGTTTCGGAGTAACGTCTGAGCAAGGTGTCAGAGGCTGCGTCAAGATAAATGGAAGTGACTTTGAAGCCAAGGTTTCGAAGAACTTCAAGCTGACTTGGCATGAGGGGCAATGAGGTGGCACTGCGAACATCAATGGCGATGGCCACACGCTCTTCTTTTTGATCGCGCTCTAATTCAGCAAAAGGAATGAGCAGTTCTGGGGGGAGGTTGTCGACACAATAAAAACCAGCGTCTTCCAGGGCGTGCAAAGCTACAGACTTCCCAGAACCCGACATGCCTGTAATTAAGACGATTTCCATAGGGGAAAAATTGCTGGAACTTACTTGGTGAGCATTTCGCGGGCATGTGCCAGCGTGGTGGCGGATAACTTTTCTCCGCCAAGCATGCGGGCAATTTCAGTGACGCGTTGCTCACCTGCAATGGGCGTCACGCTGCTGCTCACACCTTCTTTACTGCTGGCTTTGTTGACCAGCAGGTGATGGTCAGCGCATGAAGCGACTTGCGGCAAATGTGTAACGGCCAATACTTGGCGATGCATGCCCAGTTGTTTCATGAGCCGTCCCACAGTTTCAGCCACAGCACCGCCTACGCCTGAATCGACTTCGTCAAAAATCAGAGTGCCAGCTTCGCCCAGTTCGCTGGTGGTGACCGCAATGGCCAATGCAATGCGAGAGAGTTCGCCGCCCGATGCCACCTTGCCAACAGGCCTTGGTGTGCTGCCAGCGTGTCCTGCTACCAAGAATTGAATGTCTTCTAGGCCATGTTGGGCCGCTTGTTCTAGACTGATCAAAGCCACTTCAAAGCGACCGCCTTGCATGCCCAAGTTTTGCATGGCAGTGGTCACAGCCTGAGCCAGTTTGGGCGCCGCTTTTTTGCGTTGTTGCGACAGTTTTTTAGCCTCGGTTTGGTAAGCCAACGCGGCTGACCTTTCTTGGGCTTCAAGACCTTCTAAATCACTGGCGGCTTCAAGTGCGTTCAACTCTTGTTTCCAACTGGCCAACAAGGCCGCCAGCTCTTCTGGTGGCCGCTTGTATCTGCGCGCAAGTGACAACCACTGAGACAAGCGCTGATCGAGTTCGTTCAATCGATCGGGGTCGAGATCGGTTTTGCGAAGGTAGGCTTGCAAGGAATGTGCGGCGTCTTCGGCTTGGGCAAGGCTTGATTGCAAGACTTCTGCAATGCTTTGAAACTCGGGTTCTACGTGAGCTTGATCTTGAAGCTGGGCAATGGCTTGGGAAAGTAGTCCGATGGCACCTGTGGCACTGCCAAGGCGCGAGGCTTCATCGCCATCAAGTGAACCAATGGCATGTTGACCTGCGTCAATCAGGGCTTGTGCATGAGACAGGCGCGTGTGTTGTGAATTCAAGTCATCCCACTCATCCAAGGCTGGGGCGAGTTTGTCGAGCTCGCCAATTTGCCAGGCCAATCGTTCTTGCTCTCGGCTTAAAGAATCTTGCGCATTGCGCGCTGTCTGCACCGCTTGCTGGGCTTGACGCCAACTTTGCCATGCAGCCTTGAGGTCTTCAGTGTGAAGGCCTGCATAAGCGTCGAGCAAGCCGCGCACGGCATCGGGCCGAGTCAGGCTTTGCCATGCGTGTTGGCCATGAATGTCTAAAAGCATCTCGCCCAAGGCTCGCAATTGCGTGGCAGTGGCTTGGCTGCCATTGACCCATGCACGGCTTTTGCCCTGAGTGTCGACGCTGCGTCTTAACAGCAATGTGTCTGAAACTTCAAAGCCAGCCTCTTCCAGAACAGCATGCGCATTTGGTGGGCAATCAAACTCTGCAGACACTTCGCAGCGGGTCGCTCCTTCTCGGACTGCGCCCGAATCGGCACGTTCGCCCAATGCCATTTGCAAGGCGTCAATCAGAATGGATTTGCCAGCGCCCGTTTCGCCCGTGAGCACGCTAAAACCTTGTGAGAGGTTTAAGTCGAGTTCGCGAACAATGACAAAGTCGCGCAAGCTGATGTGTCGCAAAGCCATGGCTTAGACGCCCCCTTCGTTCCAGTGCATTTTTTTGCGCAGGGTGTCAAAGTAATTCCAACCTTGCGGATGTAAAAAACGCACTTTGTGGGAAGACTGCTCTACGGTAATTTGATCGCCGATCATGAGGCTGGCCAAGGACTGCATGTCAAAGTTGGCGCTGGCGTCGCGGCCAGACACCACCTCAATGCTGATTTTGGAAGTGTCTGGCAGCACGATGGGGCGGTTTGAAAGAGTGTGAGGTGCAATAGGTGCAATGACCCAGCCCCCCAAGTTGGGGTGCATCAAGGGGCCGCCAGCTGACAATGAATAAGCCGTTGAGCCAGTGGGCGTAGCCACAATCAAACCATCTGCACGCTGCGTGGCCACAAAGCGGCCGTCAACTTCAATGCGCAGCTCCACCATGCCTGAAGTGGCACCGCGGTTAACCACCACGTCGTTCATGGCAAAGGCGTCAAAGACACAGTGCTTGTCGCGCCAAACTTGCGCATGCAGCATGCTGCGTTGCTCTTCCTCAAATTGACCCATGAGCATGGGTTGGAGTGTCTTGGCGTATTCCTCAATGGGGATGTCGGTGATAAAGCCTAGACGACCTTGATTGATGCCGATGAGGGGAAGTCCAAAAGATGCGACTTGCCTGCCGATACCCAGCATGGTGCCGTCACCGCCTATCACCAAGCCCAAATCGCACTGCTTGCCGATTTCGGCCATGGTGAGGGTTGGGTACAGATTCAGACCCAAATGCTCTGAGGTGCCTTTTTCCATCACCACCTCTGCGCCAAGGCGGCTGACAAATTGGGCCACATCGTCCAAAACTCGGCGTGAGCTTTCCAAAGCGGCGCCCGTGACCATGGTGTGGTACTTGCCAAATAACGCGACATGACGAAATTTAGATTTCATTCTCAAATTACATCATTAAAATGACCGAATGCTAGATGATCGTGCCAAGTTATTACTCAAAGCGCTGGTTGAGCGCTACATTGCGGACGGCCAGCCTGTGGGTTCCCGCACGCTCTCTAAGGCTTCTGGGCTTGAATTATCCCCTGCCACCATCCGAAATGTCATGTCCGACCTCGAAGAGTTGGGCCTCATTGCCAGCCCGCATACATCGGCTGGCAGGATCCCTACCAATAGGGGTTATCGCCTATTTGTAGACACCATGCTCACGGTTCAGAAGGGTGAATTGCTCACGCAGCGCCTCGCGCCCGACCAACCGCAGAAGGTCATTGCCAATGCGGCCAACATGCTGTCCAGCCTGTCGCACTATGTGGGCGTGGTCATGGCGCCCAAACGCGCCTCGGTGTTTCGGCACATTGAGTTCTTGCGTTTGTCGGAAAAACGCGTGCTGCTCATCATGGTGTCGCCCGAAGGCGATGTGCAAAACCGAGTCATTTTTACCGAGGCCGACTACTCGCAAAGCCAGCTCATCGAAGCGTCCAATTACTTGAATGCTCATTACGCTGGCATGGCCATCGAACAAGTTCGCCTTCGGGTCAAGCAAGAACTGGTTAACTTGCAAAGCGAAATTGCCAGCCTGATGCAGGCAGCCGTGCAAATGAGCTCTGAGGCCATGAGCGAAGACGAAGGCGATGTGGTGATTTCCGGTGAGCGCAATTTGTTGTCGGTGAGCGACTTTTCAAGTGACATGGGCAACTTGCGCCAGGCCTTCGATTTGTTTGAACAAAAAACGCAACTCATGCGCTTGCTCGAAGTGTCAAGCCAGGCCGATGGCGTGCGCATTTTCATTGGCGGCGAAAGCCAGTTTGTGCCTATGCAAGAGTTGTCAGTGGTCAGTGCGCCCTATGAGGTAGATGGCCATATTGTGGGCACCCTGGGCGTCATTGGCCCTACCCGCATGCCCTACGAGCGCATGATTCAAATTGTGGACATCACGTCCAAGATGGTGGGAAATGCACTGAGTCAGTCGAAGTAAATGGTTTTCTTTCTGAGCTCACACAGCTGCGAACATCAATGATTAGCCAGGCTCATGCATCCAAGCCGCATGCTTAGGCGCGCGCTTGGTTTTACTCCACTCGTTCAGCATGTCCCACTTCACCTCGTCCAAGGTTTTGTACATCTCGGGAGTGCCGGTGTTGGTGGCCAGCTCCAAGCGGTGGCCATTGGGGTCGAAGAAATAAATGCTTTTGAAAATGGTGTGGTTGGTAGGGCCGAGCACATCAACGCCATTGGCCTCTAGTTTGGCCTTGGCTGCCAGCAAGGTTTCCATGCTGTCTACTTCAAAGGCCATGTGCTGCACCCACCCTGGCGTGTTTTCATCGCGGCCCATTTCGGGAGAGTTGGGCAGTTCAAAAAACGCCAACACATTACCGCCGCCTGCATCTAAAAAGATGTGCATGTACGGATCGGGCGCTTTGGTCGAGGGTACCAAGTCTTCGGCAATGGCTAAAACAAAATCCATGTTCAAATTTTTGGCATACCACTCAACGGTTTCTTTGGCGTCTTTGCAGCGGTAAGCGGCGTGGTGAATTCGGCTGATTTTCATGACTTTCCTTTAGGCGTCTACTTGAAGGGCGCCACGTCTAATTTGATCACGTTCTAAAGACTCAAACAATGCCTTGAAATTGCCTTCGCCAAAACCTTCGTCGGCTTTGCGCTGAATGAACTCAAAAAACACGGGGCCCAACAAGGTTTGCGAGAAAATTTGCAAGAGCAAACGTTTTTCGCCATTGGCGGTAGAGCCATCCATCAATATACCCCGAGCTTGCAGCTCAGCCACCGGTTCGCCATGGCCGTGAAGGCGCTCGTCCAACATTTCATAATAAATGTCGTTGGGGGCGGTCATGAGGGGAATGCCTGCCATTTGGAGCGAATCGACGCTCTTCATGATGTCGTCGGTGAGCAGGGCAATGTGCTGAATGCCCTCGCCATTGAACTGCATCAAGAACTCTTCAATTTGGCCGCCATTTTTGCCAGACTCTTCGTTCAAAGGAATGCGAATGAGGCCATCGGGCGCTGACATGGCACGGCTGGTCAGGCCAGTGTGTTCGCCTTTGATGTCGAAGTAGCGAATTTCACGGAAGTTAAAAATCTTCTCGTAAAAGCCGCTCCAAAAAGACATGCGACCTTTGTACACATTGTGCGTGAGGTGATCGACGAGTTTCAGGCCATGGCCAAAGGGGTGACGATCAGCGCCTTCAATGAATTCAAAGTCAATGTCGTAAATGCTTTTGCCGTCTTCATAGCGGTCGATCAAATAAAGAGGCGCGCCGCCAATGCCTTTGATGGCGGGCAGTCTTAACTCCATCGGCCCTGTAGGTACTTCAACGGGTTGCGCGCCCATGTCGAGTGCGCGGGCGTAGGCTTTGTGTGAGTCTTTCACGCGGAACGCCAGAGCGCATGCGCACGGGCCATGCTCGGCGGCAAAGTAGCCTGCCAAACTTTTGGGCTCGCGGTTCACAATGAAATTGATGTCGCCTTGGCGGTACAGCACCACGTCTTTAGAGCGGTGTTTGGCCACCAAAGAGAAGCCCATCTTTTCAAACAAGGGCTCTAGTACGCCCGCAACGGGGGATGCAAATTCAACAAACTCGAAACCGCACAAACCCATTGGGTTGTCAAACAAATCAGCCATGTCTATCTCCAAAAATTAAAAAACGCTTAGTGAAAAAATCAGAAGCGTTTGTTTGGAGGCGAGCAGATGCGACCGCGAGTGCTGCGGGCGAGGTGAATACCGACAATGAGTGTTTGAGTTTGCATGGCTGTAGGTGGCCTTGACGCGCAGTTTCGCACATCTTCTGGGTGAATGCACTCTTTTTATGAGATGGCTAAACCACTGGTACTTCCGCCCAGTCGGTGGTGTAGTTGGGCGATCTTCTTTCTTGCCGCATTTGCCACCCGCTGTAGGCGCCTTGCGTGGACACCTTCACCGCACCACGGCCAAAGCGTTTGTTCAGTGCATCCAAGGTTTGCATGAGTGTGCCTTGCGCGGGCAGTGGCTCTTCTAGCAAGTCGCCTTGGTGGTGTGACACAGGGCTGATTTCGCTCAGCATGATGCCGGCTTTTTTGTACTGGTACTCGGGCTTGTACATGCGCTCGCACAGCGCATCCACCCACCTGAAAATAACCAGACTGTCGTTGGTGGGGTAGGGTAGTGGCATCGCCAAACTGGGCGAGTACTGCGGTAAGTCTTTTCTAAAACGGTTGGTGTGCAAGAACACTTGAATGAGGGCGGCTTGGCTGTTTTGTGCGCGCAGTTTGGTGCAAGCGTTGGCCACGAACGTAGATAGCGCATCTTTTAAAACAGGCAGTTCAGTGACCATGTTGCCAAACGATCGGCTGGAAATGATTTGCTGTTTGTCGGGTGTGACTTCTTGCAAATCGACACACGGAATTTCTTGCAACTCGCGTTGTGTTTTTTCAATCACTACGCCAAAGTCTGCGCGCAAGGTAGGCGTATGCGCGACTTTCAAATCTTGCACGGTGTGAACCTTGTACTCCGCCAAACGCTTGGTGAGCTTGCGGCCCACACCCCACACTTCTTCCACAGGTAATTGCGTGAGCAGCTTGTCTTTTTGTATTTCGGTCAGTGCGTTGAAATTGAAAACGCCTTGCGAGCGCGGATGCTTCTTGGCCACATGGTTGGCCAGCTTGGCCAATGTTTTGGTAGGTCCAATGCCCACGCACACCGGAATGCCCGTCCACTGCACCACGCGCTGGCGCATGGCATAACTCAGCTCGCGCAAGTTGGGTGTGCCAGTGAGGTCTACAAAGCATTCGTCAATGGAATACACCTCCGAGCGCGGTGAGTACTCGCTCAAAATTTGCATCACCCGGTTGGACAAATCGGCGTACAAAGCGTAGTTGCTGCTGAGTGCAAACACGCCGTGCTCGGCGACCAAAGATTTGCATTCAAACCAGGGTTGGCCCATGCGCACGCCCAAAGCCTTGGCCTCGTTGGAGCGTGACACCACACAACCATCGTTGTTAGACAACACCACCACAGGTACGTTGCGCAGGTCGGGGCGGAACAAACGTTCGCAGCTGACGTAGAAGTTGTTGCAATCGACCAAGGCCAGCTGTTGAACGGGCGGTTGTTTAGAAGAACTCACGACGATGTACTAAAAGCTGATGAGGCCTCAATACAACTTGTGCAAGTTGTAAGTGACTACGCCCCAAATGCTGAGGTCCTCGCCGCTCTTGACCACAATGGGCGGGTACAAATTGTTCTCGGCCACCAACTTCACCACACCACCGCGCTTGTACAAGCGCTTCACGGTGAACTCGTTGTTGAGCACGGCCAACACAATGTTGTTGTGCTTGGCTTCAATGGAGCGATCGATGACGAGGGCATCGCCTTCGTAAATGCCCGCGCCCACCATGGAGTCGCCCTTCACTTTGAAAATGAACGTGGCCTCTTTGTTGCGAATGAGGTGGTCGTTGAGGTCAATGCGTTTTTGGGTGTGGTCGGCCGCGGGCGAAGGAAAGCCCGCGGGCACTTTCCAAGAGCACATGTTGAGCCACAGTTTGGGGTCGGTGGCTTCTACGGGCTGAGGTGCTGTGAAAGCATTTGTAGGCATGCTGCAAATATACTGTATAAAAATACAGTATAGTCATGGAAATTCCACTTCGCAAGTTGTTGCACTCACAACGACACCCTGCCCAACTCACAACAAGGGTTATTTCTCGCAACCAGCACATGCCCACGCATGCCATTGGTATATTGATCGCTTATCAAACTGAGGAGACCTCACATGCTAGACCGCCGTTTATTTTTAGGAGCTGGCATTGCCGGTGCATCCGCCCTTACTTTTTCTTCCGTGTGGTCTCAAGCGGCCCCCAATTTTGGCCCGCCCACTTTGCCTAGCGTCGGCTTTAAGCGCATGAAGTTGGGCAACATGGAAGTCATCGCTTTGAACGATGGTGCATTGCGCCGTCCCTTGGGCGAAGAGTTTGTGACCAACGCGCCCCTCGAGCAAGTCAAAGCCATGCTGGCCAGCCAAAACCTGCCCACCGACTACATCGATATACCCTTCACCCCCTTCTTGCTAATCAATGGCAATCAGCGCTACTTGTTTGACACTGGCTTTGCCGACAACGGCCCCCCCACCACAGGCAAACTGGCTGCCCAATTGGACGCTGTTGGCCTGAAACCCACTGACATTAACAACGTGGTGCTCAGCCACTACCACGGCGATCACATCAATGGCTTGCGCAACAAAGCGGGTCAGTTGGTCTACCCTAACGCCCGTGTGCACGTGCCAGCACCCGAGCATGCTTTTTGGATGGACGATGCGCGCATGGAAGCCGCACCCGCAGGCATGAAAGGCGCCTTCATGGCCGTGCGCCGCGCACTGGGCAATTTGGGCGGCGATCAGCTGGTGAAGTTTGAACCGGGTGCTGTGATAGCGCCTGGCATTACATCGGTAGCTGCTTTCGGCCACACCCCTGGCCACACCCTGTTCCGCATGGACTCTGAAGGTCAGTCGTTTGCTTATGTGGCCGACATTACCAATGTGCCTTCCTTGTTTGCACGCGCGCCCGATTGGTCAGTGCTGTTTGACATGGACCCTGTCATGGCACGCATGTCTCGCCGCCGTGTCTTTGACATGCTGGTGAAAGACAAAATGATGGTTGGTGGTTTCCATTTCCCATTCCCCGCGTTTGGCACGATGGAGCCCAGCGGCAACGGGTATCAGTTCAAGCCCGTGATGGGATGATGTCAAAGCACGCGTATAGGAAATAGCATGAAAAAATTTTTCTCAACGCCATTAAAATTGATTTCAGTCAGTTTAATAATGGTTTTTGGCGCATCAGGTGTGTGGGCCCAAGCCTCAGCCAATTACCCCGACAAGCCTGTCAAAGTCATCATTCCATTTCCACCTGGTGGCACCTTAGACAAAATTGGTCGCATGTTGGCGCTCAAAATAGGCGAGCAATTGGGGCAAAACTTTGTGGTCGACAACCGGCCAGGGGGCAATGGCATCATTGGTGCCGATGTAGTAGCGAAATCCAACCCAGATGGCTACACATTGCTGTTCAATGCGAGTACCTTTGTCACAGCACCCATGACCATGAAGTCGGTTCCCTATAAAGTTCAAACTGATTTCACGCCGATTGGCTTGGTCGCTTCTGCCCCCCTGTCTATTGCGATTAGTAACAAATTAGGCGTTAACGATATCAAGGGACTCGCCACAGCAGCTAAAGCCAACCCAGGTAAGTTTAATTTTGCGGTGGGCTCAATCGGCTCGGCAGGACATCTGTGCACTGTCAAACTAGAACAAGCCACGGGCAGTCAAATTACCATCGTCCCTTATAAAGGGACAGGGCCAGCGATGACGGATTTGGTAGGCGGTCAAATTGAAGGGTTCATTGATCCCGTATTAGGTTCGGTGCAATTTCATCGAAACGGACAACTCAAAGTTGTTGGCGTTACTTCCACCAAGCGATTGCCCAATTTGCCCGATGTCGCCACAGTGTCCGAAACTATTCCAGATTTTCAATGCGCAAGTTGGTATGGCTTGTGGGGTCCAGCAAAAATGCCTGCCGACTTGGTTCAAAAGCTCAATTCAGCAGTCAACAAAGCTTTGTCAGGTGAAATGCGAGACCGCTTGATTGCGGATGGCATTGTGCCTGCAGGTGGGAGTACGGCGGAGTTTGCAAAATTCCAAGCAGACGATATTGCCATATCGGGAAAAATTATTGCAGACAAAAAAATTGCGGTTGAGTGACATCCTCTATGCCAGTACCACCTTCACCTTGTGCCATCGTCACCGGCACCAGCTCTGGTATTGGCAAAGCAATTGCTTTGAAGCTACTTAGCGAAGGTTGGCACGTTCATGGCATTGACATTGCAGTCCCCACATTAACTGCGCCTCAATTCACAGCGTGGGAAATTGATCTTACGCAAGCAGATCAACTCGATCGCGCGTTAGATCAAATTTTGATGACTTATTTACCGCAAGTCTTGGTCCATGCGGCTGGAATCTTGCGGGCAGGAAGTTTGGGTTCGTTAGACATGACGGCTGGTCAATTGATGTGGCAATTGCATGTTGATGTGGCCACTCAATTGGCCAATCGCCTGCTTCCAATCATGCAGAAGGCGCAATATGGCCGAATGATTGTGGTGGGAAGTCGCATCTCATCGGGCATTGCAGGCAGAAGTCAGTATGCCGCCACCAAAGCAGCACTTTTGTCTTTGGCCAGAAGCTGGGCTGCTGAATGCATTGCGCAAGGGGTGACTGTCAATGTGGTATCGCCAGCAGCCACCGATACCCCGATGCTTCAAGATCCTGCCCGCGCCAACACGCCGCCTAGATTGCCGCCGATTGGCCGGCTGATTCAACCTGATGAGGTTGCTGCATTGGTTGCCTACTTAACGCGCCTTGAGGCTGCAGCCATTACAGGACAAGATATTGCAATTTGTGGTGGGTCTTCTGTTCTGCGCTAATGGGTTAAGCTTCAAAAGCTAAGAGTACAAACCTATGAGCGTAGATTCTTCTTTTGGACCCGGCACGTGCATCGGCCTTGTAGGCTTAGGTTTGGTGGGTAACGCCCTGGCCAAGCGCTTGAAATTGGCGGGGTATGTCTGCATTGGTTTTGATGTACGGCCAGAAGCCATGCGTGTGTTTGAATCTTTTGGATTCGAAACTGCAGACACTGTGTCTCACATGCTGAACAGAAGCAATACGATGGTGCTTGCAGTATTTGACACAGCCGGCGTCATAGACATCGTGGATCAAATTAATCGTCATCGAAGCCATCAATCGCAAGAGATACAGCCACTGCTCACGCTGATCGACTGTTCTACAGGTGACCCTTTAAAAGTGGCCGAATTGTCAAAGCAATTGGCGGTGAAAAACATTCAATTGATTGAGGCGCCTTTGTCGGGTTCAAGCGTGCAAATTGAAAACGGTGAGGCGACGCTTTTGATCAGCGGTGAGACTCATGACATTGAGCGTGTGAGCCCTGTATTGAATGCATTGGCCACATCAATGATTCATGTGGGTGGTGCAGGGATGGCCGCTAAAGCCAAGTTGGCGACTAACTTGGTGTTGGGTTTGAACAGATCGGCTTTGGCAGAGGGCATGGTCTTTGCGCAAACCTTAGGGATACAGCCTGCGACATTTTTGCAATTGGTTTTAAATACACCTGCAAGCTCGGAAGCGGCGGTTGTCAAAGGCGACATGATGGTGAACGAGCAGTTTGAACCACAGTCACGCATTCGCCAACATCTTAAAGATGTACAGTTAATGTTAGACATGGCGCGGGGTAGCTCGCAAAATCTACCTCTGTCCCAAGCGCATGCGCAATTGATGAGAAATGCCATAGCGCAGGGCGATGGCGAACTCGACAACGCTGCCATCATTCGACAAATACGAAGAGAAAAATCTACGCCTCATCACAACGAATAAACCTTCACCATTCATCAACACGCTAGGGCAAGCATTAGATGTCTGTGATCAAAGCATTCCACCATGTCAAAATCCTTCTCAGTTTGGCGGGCTACATCGGCCCCACCATTTGATTGACTGGTTTCCAAAGTCGAATATCAAAAGAGATTGGGTACAGCTAAATTGGTTTGGTTTTGATGCCAATTTCTGAGTCAGGCCAATTAACTTACAATAAGCGCCCAAGGGCCTATAGCTCAGTTGGTTAGAGCAGAGGACTCATAATCCTTTGGTCCCAGGTTCAAGTCCTGGTGGGCCCACCAATAGTGAAAAAGCCACTGATTTTTGAAGTCAGTGGCTTTTTTCATTGAACACTCAATTGCTTATATGGAAACTGTTTCACCAAGTAACTTCTTGAGAATTATCAAAAAGGCTTTTGTTTCAGAAATCTTAGGTGACTGAACATGATGTGCAGGAAAACCAAGTTCCAAGCACTTTGACTTACTTGACTCCATTAATGAATAAATCAGCTTAAGTGTTTAAAGATCTGCATCGCTAACCGAGCCGTTAGAAATTAGCTTGATCTAGCCTCCAGCGAAAATTTCTAAGGAAAAATTCTCAAGTGCTACATCGTTAGGTGAAATCCAGGAAGAACGAACATCGTCACCGACTTTGTTGGCAACACGTTCCATCCTAGACCACAGTTGATTTGAATTCATTGATGCTCGTTCATCTGAATGCCACCATTTCTTGAAGTGGCTGTCTGTAGATTCAAATCCGAAACGGAAAAAACTGCCAACGTAATTTCCAACTTTGTCCAAATCGACATGTACAGATTTCAGAGATAGATGTACGCCCAAGTTGGATTCTGGAACACCTGAGATGCTAGGTAAGGCGGTCTTCGGGTAGTTGGTTTTTTCAGTAAACCAGGTTTTTTGCTCACGCTCCACATTTGCGACCAACTGAACCGCCTCCAGGCTGCCGATATAGCGCGCCAACTTGCCGAACCACTCTTGATGGCATTGCCGAAGCGCTTGATGTTGTAGCCTCAGACCTTCAGCCAAACGCCTGCGTCTGTCGCCGCCAAAGCGCCAGCTAGCATTTTGGGGAGCGTCATTAAGCTGCAGCGAGGTTCGAAGCGTTACGCCAACATCGTGCTACTTGCCCAGCAACAGCGCCGGCAGCCCGGTGGCCAAGCCGGGGAACAGCAGCACCAGCGCCACCATCAGCACGCCCATCAGCACATAGGGCGTGACGGCGGCGAAGATTTCGCGGGTGGGAATCTCCTTGGGTGCCACGCCACGCATGGTGAACAGCAGCATACCGAACGGAGGCGTCAGCAGGCCCAGCTGCATACAGATCAGGTAGATGACGCCAAACCATAGCGGGTCCCACCCGAAATGCTGAACCAGCGGCATGAAGAATGGCAGAGTGATCAGCATCATGCTGACCTGATCGACAAAGCATCCCAGCAACAACAACATTGCGATCATCGCGGCCATAACCATCCACGGCGAGAGGTCTCCGCCCTTGACCAGCGACACCAGCCCGTTGGTAGCCCCTGAGAACGACAGGATTTGCGAGAACGTGGTAGCACCGATGATGATGAACAGGATCACCCCGGTGATGGCTGCCGTGCCCATCAATGCATGGCCCAACGCGGCCAGGGTCAGTGACCGGTAGAACACGCACACTATCACCGTCACCAACGCACCAAGGGCAGCTGATTCGGTGGGCGTGGCCCAGCCGACCGACATGGCCACGATCACCATCGCGAAAATCAAAACCAGCGGTGTCACGTTGATCAGCAACGGCCCCCAACGCGCCCAGCCGGTGGTGGGGTCGGGCTCCGACTGCGGCGCCAGTTCGGGTTGGCGCCAGGCGCTGAAGATGATCCAGCCCAGGAACATAGCGGCCATCATCACGCCGGGCACGAGGCCGGCGATCAACAGCCCACTGATGGAGATACCTGCCAGGCTGCCCAGCAGAACGGTCAGCGCCGATGGCGGAATGAGCATGTCCACGCCGCCGATGGCCATGATGGGGCCCATGGCCAGCCGCGGGTGGTAACCGCGTCTGAGCATCTGCGGCAGCAGCAAGCTGCCCAACAGCGCGGTGGTGGCGATGGTGGAACCTGAGATCGCCGAAAACACCGTGCCGGACACGATGGCCACCACGGACAGCCGCGCGGGCACGCCGCGGATGGCTTTGTCGAAGCTGTCGATGGCGCGCATCGCCAGTCCGGTGTGGAACAGCACCTCGCCCATCAAGATGAAGAACGGGATCGGCGTCAGCGAGAAATTGGTGACCGAAGCGACACCGTTGCGCACCACTTGCATCAGCCCCCCTTCGCCACCCAGGAAGACCACCGCACCCACCAAATTGATGGCCAGAAAGGCGAAGCCCGCCGGCAGCCCCACCAGCAGCAGCACAGTGAGCACGCCAAACAGAAGAACCAAGCTCTGCCACCAAATCATCGCAGTACTGCCTCTTCGGTAAGGCCGCTTGGCCGCAGCACGCGCCGCCCGCATTCCAGCGCCAGCAGCGCAAAGCCGATCGGCACCGGTACGTATAGCCACCACTCAGGGAAAACCAGTGCCTTCATCACCAGGCTACCGGCTTGCCGGCTGTCCAGCAGCATGCGCACCGCATACCAGACCATGACCAAGCTGATCACCAGGCCCAGCAGTGACGCCACGCGGTCGACCCGCCGTTGAGAGCTTGTTGACAGCACAGCGCCCAGCAAATCCAGCCGCACGTGCTGGTTGCGCCACATCAGCCAGGGTGCAGCGGCCAGCGTGGCGATGGGCAGCGCGTACTCGGTGATTTCATTGACCCAAACCAGCGACGGCAGTCCCAAGTTGCGGCCCACAACGTCGTAGCAGACCAGCAAGGTGATCAAGGCCACTGTGGCTGCGGCCAGGTAGCCGCAGCCGCGCATCAGCGCAGCGTGCATGCCGGTTCAGGGTGCCATGCGCTTGCGCAACTCGGCTCCATGCTGCGGGCTGTTGGCCAAGACTCCCGCCCAGCCCGATTCCAGCGCCAACGTCAACATGCGCTTGGCTTCAGCGTCGGGTAGCTTGATGGTTTGAATGCCAGCGTCGGCCTGACGCTTGATGTCAGCTGGCCCGTCCTTCGTCGCCATGTCGACGTTCATGCGTTCCACCCAAGCCACCTGCTTGTTTAAGAAGTCGCGCTGCGCCGCGCTCAGCGCGTTCCAGCTCTTGGCGCTGAAGATGATGCCCAGTTCGATGTTGTAGAAGCCTGGGTCGACGCGGAACTTGGTCTTTTCGTGCCAGCCCATGTCGAAGATGCCCAACAAGGGCCAGCCGTAACCGTCAACCACGCCGCGGTCGAGCGCGGTGAACACCTCTCCCGGCGCCACCTGCATGACGGATGCACCCAGCTTGGTGAAGAACTCGCGGTAGATCGGAGCGATGCGAATCTTCAGGCCCGACAGGTCGGCCTTGTCGATTTTCTTGTTCAGGTAAATGTGGTACGGCACGCCATCGCCGGTACGGGCGTAGTAGTACAGGCCCTTTTCCATCATCAGCTTGTTCAGGTAGTCCACTGTGCCGTTGCGTCGCATCTCGGCCCAGGGCACGGTGGCGTAGTTCACCGCTAGGCTTTCCGGGGACACGCCGGCCACGAACGAGGTGGTGGTGTTGGACAGGTCGACCACACCATTGCGCAGCGCAGCGCCCTGTTCCATGGTGGGAATGGCTTTCGGCCCGCCCAGGTAGTTGATCTGCACCACGCCCTTGCCTTCGGCGTTGACCTTTTGCACGAACTTCTCGAAGTTGCGTGCATAGTAGGTGCCTTCCTGAAAGGCGTTCACGGCCTTGAGAGTGACTTCCTGCGCCTGCGCAGGCAACAAAAGTGTAGTAGCCAGGGACACGGCCAGCGGGCTGGCAAGTCGACGAAGAATGGGCAGCAGCTTCATAAAGTGGTTCTCCTAGATGGAAAGAGTAAGCACATGTAAAAGGGATAACAACCCAAAATACTTCAGATTGTTTTAGTTGTCAATCATCTGCTATGTGGATAAACCCTGGCATTCCCCCACTTTTGTAGACATTCTTCAACCAGATCACACGATGAGCACAATCCTTAATCCAATTTTTTGCCAGCTCTTCAAGGCTGGGTAACTGATTACTTAGTTGATTCATGCCAACAAATTCTCACCCCGTGCTACAAAGCGACTAAAACCATCAATGTCAATATTGGCACCGCAGACGATGAGAGCTACGCGCTGACCTTGCAACTGAATGCGTAAAGGTCCAATTGCGGCAGCAAGTGCCGCTGCACCAGAGGGTTCGACAGCCAACTTTGCATCATGAAAAAGTACGGCCATTGCACGACAAATCTCATCATCGCTGACAGTGACTATTTTTTCCAGATGGGCCCGGCACAGTCCCATAGAGTAATCTAGTGTCATTGGGGGGCCCAAGCTGTCGGCGATTGTATTCACTACTGCTAATCGTTCTGTGTGGCCACTTTCAAAGCTTCGACTCATGGCATCTGCACCTTCTGGCTCGACACCATAAATCTTGCAGGAAGGATTGATGGCCTTGATGGCCGAAGCCAGGCCACTGGCAAGACCACCCCCTCCAATGGCAACAACAACTGCATCAAGGTCTGGTAACTGCGCCATTAGCTCCAGACCGATTGTTGATGTGCCAAGCGACGTCAGCGGACCGTCGAAAGGATGGATCATTGACCGGCCTTCATCGCGGACGATCTCTTCAGCTCTCGCAAAAGCTGTTGGACCATCCGCAGCGATTAACACTTCTGCGCCATACCTGCGAGTGGCAGCCAACCTCACTGGATTTGCAGATGCTTGGACCACCAGTTTGGCCGACACGCCGAGGACATTGGCAGCGAAGGCCGCTGCAACAGCATGGTTACCTGCGCTGACTGCAGTAATTCCACGTTTGCGCTGATCAGAATCAAGCCCCATGACAGCATTCAATGCACCACGCGCTTTGAAGGTGCCGGTACGCTGGAGAAGTTCAAGTTTGAGGTGTACCGAAGCCAGACCCTCTAGCAATGTGTCGGCATGTTTGCCTTGGAACGACACAACCGGTGTGTGCACGATGTATGGCGCTATGCGATCAGCAGTTGCGCGCATGTCATCTAACAACAGTAGCGAGGAGGAGTCCATCAAATTTCCTTTTCTAGTTACCCAAAAATACGACGGCATCCACTTCGACTAGAAAACCGCCGTAAAAAGCGTTGACCGGGACGACAGCACGCGTTGGCTTGTGGTCGCCAAAAAAATCTGCATAGATTTGATTAAATACTGGCCAACCTTCAGGATCAGCGAGATACACGGTAACCTTTGCAACTTGGTCAAGCTGGGCGCCTGATGCTTCTATGACTGCCCGCATATTCCCTAGCGCTTGCCGAGTTTGTACAGCTAGGCTTTCAGATGCCAGTGATATGCCGGCTTCTGTGACGGCGATCTGGCCAGACACAAAAAGCAGGTTGCCGGCGAGAATTCCGGGTGAATAATGGCCTAGCGCAACCGGGCCAGATGCAGGCGTAATAGAAACTAATTTTTTCATTATTAGATTCTGGATCAAACCCCAAGTTCGGACAAGTAAAGCTGCGTAAGTTCATAACTTAAGTTCATTAGCGCAATAGTCCCCGTTCGATAGGCCGTAATACTATGGTAGCCATCCCATCGACGCAGATTCGCAACAATCCTATAACCATAGCCCAGATATGCAATAGCCCTTAACCTGTTCACAAGTGTATATTTTGATTTGGAAAAGAATTTGACATGAAAGCGCTTGAATGAAACAGCCACGAACCCATCGTGTTCCAGAACTGACTCTGGGTGTGCCCCTCATTGGAAATCGGCGTAGGTTTTTACGCCAATTGGCAACAACAGGGCTAGGTGCTGCTGGGGTGACGCATGCGAATGCCTGGGCTAATGGCACGACCCCGGATATGGCTGCAGGGCTTCGCAAATTGGTGCGCGGTCATGTCGTCGGGAAAAATAGCGCAGCGTGGCAAGGCTGGTGTGAAGGCATGGTCTGGCAGCAGCGTAAGCCATCGCGCCGGCCTCCGCTGATCGTGCAGGCGGCCAATGAATCCGATGTCATGGAAGCCGTGAAATTTGCGCGTCGAAATGGACTCAAAGTTGCGGTTCGCACCGGTGGGCACAGCGTATGGGCATCTTTCATGCGTGACGAGGGTTTGCTAATTGATTTGTCGTTGCTCACAAAATCGAGTTTCAATGCAGACGACCGCAGCGCTGTCGTGCAGCCTGCCCTATGGGGCTACCATTTGATTGAACGAGCCGCTCCTCATGGACTGGCATTCCCAGTAGCGCACTGCGCTCAGGTTGGGCTGGGCGGATATTTGCTTGGTGGCGGCATAGGGATAAATCACGACAGTTGGGGCAACATGGCATGCTTCAATATCCGCGGCGCGGATGTAGTCACTGCAAAGGGTGAGTTGATCACTGTAGATGCAAAGCACCATAGCGACCTTTACTGGGCAGTTCGAGGCGCTGGGCAGGGGTTTCCAGGTATCGTTACCAAATTGCATTTGAGCATGCATAGCCGTCCGAAGCAGGTTTTAGGCGACATGTATGTACTGCCACTGGAGCGGGCTGCCGATGCTGTGACCTGGATCCGACAAGCGCTGGGTGAACAGTCTATGGGCGTTGAAGTTCTGATGGTCTTGGCCCGTGGTCCAAGCGGACAGCCGGTTGCCATTGTCATGGTCAATACCTTTGCTGGAAGTCTGGATGAGGCGCGGTCGAATTTGGCGCCGTTTGCTAACAGTGCATTGGCCAGCGCAGCTGTTCTCAAGCAGGAAACTAAATCTATGAGTCTTGAAAAGCTGCTCATTGACAGCGTGAATCCAATGACGGGATTTGGCTTTGGCGGTTATGCGGTCGATACGATTTGGACGGCCAAGCCCTCAGAAGCTGTTGCTGTTGCCGCTGCACAATTTAAGCAAGCAGTTTCGCCCAAAACTCATGTTGTGATCTCCTTCAAATCTGGCCGACCATTACCTGGAGATGCTGCATTTTCTCGCAATGACGCAGTATTCCTTGGGCTTTACGCCACCTGGGATGGGCAACAAGACAATGCCAATAATATCTCATGGCTAAGGTCTGCCTCTGCCGCAATTCAGCCTTTTGCCAGTGGCCATTACATTAACGAAATCGATGCTGAAGCGACGCCAGAAAAGGCGCGCGATTGCTTCTCCTCCATGGCCTGGAATCGCTTGGGACAGGTACGCCAGAAGTATGATCAAGGTGGGCTATTTCATGGCTTTCTTGGGCTTCCCGTTTAAATCTAATTGCGGAGTTGAAAATGAAAATTGCCATTCTTGGCGGCGGCCACGGTTGCTATGCGGCGGCGGCCGATCTTTCCGAAGCAGGGCATGAAGTGCGTTTATGGCGTCGCGATGCTGTTGCACTGAAACAAGTCATTGAAAGTGGTTGTATCACTATCAAAGATTCGCAAGGTAGGCGCGAAGTAAAAATCTTTCTCGCCACCGGAAATATCTCAGACGCTATGCGTGGCGCCGAACTGGTATTGATTCCATCACCCGCTGTTGCGCAAGTCGATATTGCTCGCGCCATGGCGCCGTATTTGGTCTCGGGACAGGTTGTATTCCTGCCTCCAGGAACCTTTGGTACTTTGGTGATGTCTCGGATTGTTCGTGCTGCAGGCAATATGGCCGAAATAGCTTGGGCTGAAACAGGTACTCTGCCTTACCTTGCGCGCAAGCACGGACCAGCAGAAGTCAATATTACGATCAGAGCGATACATTTGCCTACTGGGGTCTACCCAGCACGCTTGTCTGAACGCGCGATCGATGTCATTCGTCAAGTTTATCCTAGCGTACACGCTTGCGGCGATGCATTGTCTGGCGCGCTGATGAACGCTGGTCCAATCATTCATCCACCATTGATGGTCATGAACGCTTCTGCATTGGAGCATTTTGAGCGTTGGGATATTCATACTGAAGGGACTCAAGCTTCAGTTCGCTCTGTGACGGATCAGTTGGATCTGGAAAGAATTGCCATTCGTGAGGCGCTGCAATATGGCGGCCCACATTATCCCTTGGCAGACCATTACAACAATGACAAATGGATGTATGGAGACGCGCACAAAAAATTGCAAAAATCCGGTGATTGGTCCGAGCATATTGATTTGCATACTCATCGTTACATTACGGAAGACACCGAGCTTGGGCTCGCGCTATTGGCTTCTTTGGCGCGCTGGGCAAAAGTCGACGCGCCAATTTCTCTCGGTATTATGGCCATTGTGGGCGCTATTCTTGGGCGCGATTTGCGGTTCGGCGAACGGACTTTTGAACATCTCGGTTTATCGCAATATTCAATAGAGCAGTTGCAGCAAATTTTAATTGATGGGGAGTAAAGGTATGGCGCGATTCGTAGCAGTAGGTGCGGGTAGGATGGGGCGCGGAATTGCAATTGCATTTGCTTATGCAGGCCACCAGATTGTGCTGGTTGATTTGAAACCGCGCCCAGCAGCTGACTGGGATCGGCTTCAGGCCGAAGCGAGAGCAGAAATCGAGCAAAGCCTGAGCAGTTTGATCCAGCTAGGCGTTCTCAATGCTGAGCAGCGAAGCGCAATTACAGCGCGGGTTAAGTATGTCGATGCGGCAGGCGCACCTGCTGCATTGCAGGGCGCTGAACTGGTTTTTGAAGGCGTTCCAGAAACCATGGCTGCCAAGCGTGATGCTTTTGAAAAAATATCGGCTTACTGTTCAGAAGATGCAATCATTACTTCAACAACCAGTAGTCTTGCAGTCTCAAAGTTGGCCCCGCTGGTGAAAGGGCCTGATCGGTTTATGAACATACACTGGCTCAACCCTGCCTACATCATCCCGGTCGTCGAATTGAGCACGCATGCAGGGACTGCGCCGTCCGTGCTTGAGCGAGCCAAGGCAATCATGGAGCAAATCGGAAAGTTACCCGTGGTTTGCAGTGATGCGCCCGGCTATATAGTACCCCGTCTGCAAGCACTGATCATGAACGAGGCAGTGCGAATGATCGAAGAGGGAGCCGCTACGGCAGAGGAAATCGACAAGGCAACCCGATACGGGCTAGGCCTTCGTTTTGCAGCACTTGGCGTGGTCGAATTCATTGATTTTGGTGGGGCAGACATCCTTCATCATGCAAGTCGTGAGATGTCGCTTTCTGTGGATGCCGCCCGTTACAAGGCGCCGGCGATCCTGGATCGCCTGATAGCCAATGGTCAATTGGGTTTAAAGACTGGAAGCGGTTTCTACGATTATGCGGGTCGTGATTTGGCGGCCTATCGCAGTGATGTCCTCAACCGTACGTTGGGCATGTTGAAGCATGCAGGGATGTGGAAGCCACCTGCAGAAAAAACCGTAGACTAAGTTGGTTTTTCGTTACCGAGGCACATAACGCAAAGCGCGAACTGCATCTCTAATAAGTCAAAGTTACCTGTCCAGTTACGATTTATCCCACCGCTTGATTGGAAAAGACGGATCGAATCAAATTATTAATAAAGGAGATGTTGATGAATAAATTACCTCGTCAAAGCAGAATTTCTCTGGCTGTGGCCTTGACTTTAACCAGTAGTGCCTTGATGGCGCAAACACAGCAATCAGATGGGTTGCAAAGCATTACCGTTACAGCTCAAAAGCGAGAGCAATCTTTACAGGATGTACCGTCGTCTATTACGGCAGTCACAGGCGCCTCTCTTGAGCGAAATTCAGTTAGTAGTATTTATAACTTGCAAGCAGTCGTCCCCAGTCTTCAAGTCGTCACCGTCGATCCTCCGGGTCAGGGTACCAGTATTATGTTACGTGGCTTGGGAAGTTCAGCCTTCAACATGGGTTTTGATCCGGCCGTCGCGGTTTTTGTGGACGGTGTTTCACGCAGTCGTTCGGGCCTGGTGGCCGCGTCTGACTTTCTCGATCTTGAGCGGATTGAGGTGCTAAAAGGGCCGCAAGGTACGCTCTTTGGAAAAAATACTACGGCCGGTATCTTGCAGATGATTTCACGCAAACCGGATCTGAATTCACGTGATGGCTCAGCCAGCCTGAGTTATGAGTCCTACAACACGTTGCGCGTCAAAGGATCAATTAACGTCCCAGTAAGCGACACAGTAGCTATGCGCTTGGCTGCCAGTCAGGCCAAGGGCGATGGGTGGCAGACTATCCAACCGACTGGCGAGAAACTCGCCAATCTAGATCGTTCGTCAGTCAAAGCGCAGGTATTGATTGCCCCGACTAAGGATTTCAGCGCGCATCTGATTTTCGATTATGCCAACCTAACAGAAAAAACCGCAGTACCGATGCGCCTGATTAACGACCCGACAGCAGTTGCGGGCAATCTAGTGCTCGCTAATGCCGTTGGCGCATCAATCGTGAATCCGCCTAATTTGAAAGCACTGCGTGTCGATTCAAACATTGCACCACGCTTCGCTGCGCGTGATACTGGTTTTTCAGCTGAGTTGAAATGGAAACTCGATGGCGGTATGACCCTGACGTCACTCACTGGTTCACGCAATTACAAGGATTCGGCCTACAAAGATAATGACTTCACCGGTGTGGATGTGCTAAAAAGTCAACAGGACTTACCGAAGGTAAGCCTACTTTCGCAAGAGGTCCGTTTATCAGGCAAATCTTCAATGAGTGAAGGCAAGTCAGTCGATTGGATGGCTGGTGTCTATTATTCAAAAGAAAACATCAAGCTTCTGAATGATTTCCTCTGGGGTTCGCAATGGGCTTTTTCGCCGAATACTGTTGCATTCCAGCATACCTTTGATCAGGAAATAAAAAGCAAGGCGGCTTTTGCCCATGCAACCCTAAATATGTCGCCGCAGTGGGCAGTGACTGGCGGCGTCCGCCATTCCAGTGACGACAAGAGCGGTAGTTTGCTTAGTCAACAACCTAATGCATTGCCTCTACCTGTCGTGAATGACTACAAAACTTCGATGTCTGAAAGTCGTCCGACCGGCACATTGAGTCTGCAATTCAAACCAGAAGCTAAGACCATGGTTTACGGCACAGCGGCCACGGGTTATAAATCTGGTGGTATCAGCATGACCCGCGATGCAGCAGGATCCCAAGTCTTTTTTGGGGGTGGAGCATGTCCGACTGGAACTTCTGCTGTACCTGCATCACCGTTCTGCTTCAATCCCACAGCGAGTTCACCTATCTTTGATAAAGAAACGGCAATGCATTATGAGGTTGGTTACAAGGCTGATTTGGCCAAGGACACTATTCGCCTGAATGTTGCTGCCTGGAGCACGTCATTCAAGGGGCTGCAAATGCAAACATTGCGGCCAGATGGTAGCTTTGCTGTAGTCAATGCAGCAGGCGCTACATCTCAGGGCGTGGAAGCTGAAAGCAGCTTCGTGCTCGGTTCCGGGCTAAGGGCCAATTTATCGATGCAATATGCGGATGCGAAATTCAATGATGATACCAAGCCCTTGGATGGAACACCTCTGGCGGGCAAGCAATTACCATTTTCTTCGAAAATCACAACGGGAATTGGCTTAAGCTATACGCGTGCGATCAGTGATGGCTGGAGAATGTTCGGTAGCGGTAATCTTAACTATCGCAGTAAATACTACAACTTTACGACGCCCTCACCAACGCTTATACAGGCAGGTTACTCATCGCTCAATCTGCGAGGCGGTGTCTCTAACGACAAGATGGAAATTGCACTTTGGTGTCGTAATTGCACAGATAAACGTGCTACCTACAGTAACTTTTCACTGCCATTTGATGGCGCTGCATTTGGTGCATCAACGCGATTTACCCATGTGTCCGAGCCACGTTTTGTCGGTATAACCGCAACATCTTTCTTTTAAAAAGTAACTTGAAAATCGCAGCGACCAAATGGTCGCTGCCCTATTGAAGTGTGCACTCCTGAGCGTTCGGTTTTTGAAGGATATGGCGAAAAATATGAATATGGCTTGCACTATTTTGTATTGCTGAAATATTCTTTGCTTACTAATTTGAACAATGTTCATAGTGACAATTTTTTGGAATTGAGATGCGCAGCATTGTGAAATGATCCTGAAAAACAGTTTCAGTCCGCTTATCTCAAACGACCGCCTGCTCGATAAGGTCTGAATGAGTTCGTTTGACTATCTAACTACTCAGGTTCGTGCAATGTATGTGTACGAAATTATTGATCTTAAACCGCAAATTCGACAATTTCGTTTGCGTGCCAAAGATGGATTGACTTTGCCATCCTTTACAGCAGGTGCACATATCCGCATACAAGTGATGCTAGCAAATGGCGCATTAGATTGGCGCCACTATTCACTCATACATCTCTTGCCAGAGGCACTTGCATCTCAACCAATAGAGTATGTAATAGCTGTGCGCTTAGAGACAAATGGTCGAGGTGGTTCAAGCTTTATGCATAACCATCTCAAGACTGGTGATGAGTTGACGATCGCGTTGCCTCAGAACGATTTTCCAATAGGCGACCATGCCAGCCGTGCATTGCTTGTGGCGGGCGGTATTGGCATTACACCGCTTCTGACTATGGCGTCGCAGCGGCAAGCATCAGGCTTAGCTGTGCAAATGATTTATGCCGGTCGCAGCCGTGGAGGTATGGCGTATTTGCCAGAGCTTCAGTCCTTATTGGGTAAACAATTGTATGTGCATGCAGATGACGAAGCCGACGGCCCGCTCGATTTTAATAAGTTGCTTCAGTCGTTCGAGCGCACTACTCACTTGTATGTGTGCGGACCAGGGGCCATGCTGGCTGAATTACTCTCAAGCGCCGAATATCTTGGTTGGTCAAAAAAATATATACATTTTGAGTTGTTTTCGCCTGCCGCACCGATCTCTGGTGATGTGGCCTTTGAAGTTTTTTTGAACAAAAGTCAGCGCACATTGAAAGTGGCTGCGGATCAAACGATTTTGAATTGTTTGTCAGAGGCGGGCTGCGATCCTGTGGCTGACTGCCTTCGCGGTGAATGCGGAGTTTGTGCGGTAGAGGTGATTGAGGGAGAAATAGAACACCGCGATCATGTGCTTACAAAAGCTGAAAAAGATGCTGGAAAAATCATCCAAATATGCGTTTCACGAGCTAAAAGTTCTCGTTTGATTCTGGATCTTTAGGAGATCGTCATGACAAAATATCGTAATAACTGTGCTGCTGTTCGTGAGCTGGTTCGTGAGACTGAAGTTCACAAAGACATCTATATCGACGAGGAAGTGTTTAGTCTTGAAATGGAGCACTTGTTTGCCAATACTTGGATCTATGTGGGTCACGCTAGTCAGGTGCCAAAGTTGGGTGATTTTTATAGCACCACGGTGGGTGATCAACCTGTAGTCATGGTCCGACACAGCGACAATACTGTTCGAGTATTGATGAATCGCTGCGCGCACAAGGGGGTTCAGGTCGCACCCGATGGTTACGGCAACACAGGGAAATTTTTCCGTTGCCCTTATCACGCCTGGACTTACAAGACAGATGGATCGATTTTGTCCATACCTCTCAAAAAAGGCTACGAAAATACTGGACTAGAGGAATGTGAGGCCAGCAAAGGCATGGTAGCTGTAGGTGCGCTCAAGGATTATCGTGAATTTATTTTTTGCCGACTCGCTAAAACTGGCATTAGCTTTGAGGACTATTTTGGCGATTCGCTCTCAACTCTTGATAACATGGTCGAGCGTTCGCCTGAAGGGAAGCTTGAAGTAGCCGGTGGCGTCATGCGGTATTTGCATCACTGTAATTGGAAGATGCTTGTTGATAATCAAACCGATACCTGTCATCCGATGGTCGCCCATGAATCCTCTGCTGGAACTGCAGTCAAGGTTTGGGAGTCTGCGCCGTCAGGCACACCTAAACCGATGGCGGTTGAGTTATTTGCCCCTTTCGTCAACCCTTATGAGTTTTTCGAAAAAATGGGTATCCGTATTTGGGTCAATGGTCATGGCCATACGGGAGTATCCGATTCAATCCATGCCGCTTATTCGTCCGTCCCTGGTTATGGTGAAAGCATGACTGCATTTTACGGCGAGGAGCGGGCCAAAAAAATTCTAGGGGATGTGCGACACAATACTGTGTATTTCCCTAATCTAATGGTCAAGGGGCCGATACAAACCTTGCGCCTTTTTAAGCCAATCGCAGCCAACAAGACGCTTGTAGAGTCATGGACCTTTAGATTGGTTGGTGCGCCAGATCTATTACTGGAACGAACATTGATGTACAACCGATTAGTGAATGCCCCTACATCGGTAGTGGGGCATGACGACCTAGAAATGTATGAGCGGGCGCAGGCTGGATTGCAGTCTCGCTTTTCAGAATGGGTCAATGTGGGACGTTTGTATGATCCCGTCGAGTGCGAGCAGTCTAATGTCGCGACCAATGGGACCAATGAATGGCAGATGCGTCATCAAATGCGTGCTTGGGTAAACTTCATGACCAGCACCATGTCGCCGGAGGAAAAGTTATGAAGATACCCACCAATGAGCAACTCATTGACTTCGTTTTCGCCGAGGCTCGCATGCTTGATGAGTCACTCTTTGACAAGTGGTTAGATTTATATGCTGAGAATGCTTTTTATTGGATGCCGCTGGTGCAGGGGCAGACCGATCCTAGGCTTCACGCTTCCTTGATGTATGAGGACAAAATGCTCCTCAAAGTACGTGTAGAAAGACTGCGTGGAAGTCGTACTTACTCGCAACAACCGGTTAGTCGTTGCCATCATTTATTGCAAATCCCAACAGTGGAGTCGCGAGATGATCAGGCGGGCATGTACATAACCCGCACTGCATTTCATTATGTTGAAACGCGCAAAGACCAGCAGTCTTTGTATGCAGGATGGGCAACTCACACATTGCGAGCATGTGATAATCAATTGATGATCCAACTGAAACGGATCGATCTTGTCAACTGCGATGCGGCATTCGGAAACATGCAACTTTTTATGTAAGGCTTGCTGTGATTAATGTATTTGTCACTGTTTCAGCAACTTTTGCCGAAACAGCATCCCGTTGTGGACGGCGACCTTTTGTGGCTGTATTGCCGGAAACTGCTGCACTTTACGGTATTGATTCTGGTGAGATCAGTTACGCGACTGCAAAGCGGCAAATTGATGAGCTTACCAAGGCTTATCAGGCGGCAGGATACGGTCATGGTCATCGGGTGGGTCTATTGCTTGATAACCGTCCTGCATTTTTTTTACACTGGTTTGCCTTGAACGCAATTGGGGCATCCGTCGTTCCGATCAGTGCCGATTTACGCTCTGCGGAGTTGTCCTATTTGATCGGTCATTCTGAAATTGCTCTGGCAGTTTCTCCTGGTGAGCGTCATGCTCAACTGCTTGCTGCTGCTGCCACGGCGGGGCGTGAATTGGCTGTTATGACAGATCAGGGCCAGGTTCCTGCTGCGATCTTTTCAGCGCCCGAGATTGACCGCACGCCGGATGAGCTCAGCGAATGTGCTCTTCTTTACACTTCTGGGACGACCGGACGACCCAAAGGCTGCGTTTTACAAAACCGATATTTTTTACACGCTGGTCGATGGTACGCCTCCATAGGAGGCATGGCCACATTGCGTCCCGGGCAGGAGCGCATGCTAACGCCCTTGCCTTTAGTGCACATGAATGCCATGGCGTATTCTGCGATGGCGATGGTAATGACAGGGGGATGCCTGATCGTCCTCGATCGTTTTCATACCTCAAGCTGGTGGAGCAGCGTGAGGGAGTCAAGGGCAACTGTGGTGCACTATTTAGGTGTAATGCCTTCAATGTTGATGAAAGTTGCTGCTACTGAAAATGATCGGCATCATTTTGTTCGTTTTGGCTTTGGTGCCGGGGTCGATAAATCCTTACAAGCCTCATTTGAGGAGCGATTTAACTTTCCCTTACTGGAGGCCTGGGCTATGACCGAGACCGGTGCAGGCGCGGTCATCATTGCAAACGACAGGCCACGCAGTGTTGGTACAAATTGTTTTGGTCGTGAAGGTAGCGACGTGGAGGTGCGTTTGCTTGCCGATGACGGAAGTGATGCAATACTTGGCGAGCCGGCAGAACTATTGGTTCGACATGCTGGCTTAAATCCAAGATACGGATTTTTTTCACATTACCTTAAGGATCCTGAAGCAACCGATGAAGCATGGGATGGCGGTTGGTTTCATACTGGCGATATCGTCAAACGTGATCAAGAAGGCTTTCTGCATTTCATTGATCGGCGTAAAAACGTGATTCGCCGAAGTGGTGAAAATATATCAGCAGTTGAAGTCGAAAGTATTTTGAATCAGATACCGGAGGTGAAAGCGGTTGCAGTCACTGGAACGCCCGATGATTTACGTGGTGATGAAGTTTTGGCCTGTATTGTGACCCATGGAACCCTCGATTTTAAGCATAGAACCGAACTCGCTGAACGTATTGTTAAGTTCACTCTATCGCAGTTGGCTTATTTCAAGGCACCAGGCTACGTTGCCTTTGTCGATTCACTGCCGCTAACAACTTCCCAGAAAATTCAGCGTGCCGAACTAAAAACTATGGGTCAAGTTCTTCCGGGGCAGGCCAATTGCTTTGACATGCGCTCACTCAAAAAGAGGAGCTCCTGATGTCACGCCAAAGTTATGAAGGGGTTGCGGTTGCGGTGCCTGTATCCATACCCTATCAGCGCTATTCAACTTCCAATGCCCACTGGTTTATTGGGCAAGCCCTGCAGGAGTTAGTGAAGAAAAGTGGTATCGCTAAAGGTGAAATTGATGGCCTTACTATCAGCAGTTTTTCGCTTGGCCCAGATACAGCGGTTGGTATGACGCAGCACTTCGGCCTCACGCCTCGATGGCTAGACCATATTCCTACCGGAGGTGCATCTGGCGTGATGGCCCTACGCCGTGCTGCTCGTGCTGTTCAAGCGGGCGATGCGAATGTGGTTGCCTGTGTGGCGGCTGATACCAATCAGGTCGATTCATTCCGGCTCATGCTGGGTAACTTTAGTAATTTTGCACGCGATGCAACGTATCCTTATGGCTCTGGCGGACCCAACGCATTATTTGCGTTCATCACCTCGCATTACATGCGCAAATATGGCGCAACACGAGAGGATTTTGGTCGCATTTGTATTGATCAGCGATTCAACGCGTTAGCCTACGGTTCACGCATGTTCACAAAGTCATTGAATTTGGATCAATATATGGCTTCACGTGCCATTGCAGATCCAATTCATCTATTTGACTGTGTCATGCCTTGTGCAGGCGCTGAGGCTTTCCTTGTGATGAGCGAAGAGCGTGCGCGTGATTCAGGTCTGGCCTATGCAAATATACGTGGTGCTATTGAACGACATAATGCATTCAATGAAGATCCAATCATGGATCGCGGAGGTTGGTTGATCGACCGCGACGAGCTGTATGCAATGGCTGATTCAAGTCCAAACCAAATTGATTTTGTGCAAACCTATGATGACTACCCTGTAATTGTCATGATGCAATTTGAAGATCTTGGATTTTGTGAAAAAGGTGAGGGCCCTTCGTTTGTGCGTTCGCATAATATGACCTTCGCCGGTGATTTTCCAAACAATACTTCAGGCGGACAGCTTTCGACCGGGCAAGCAGGAGCTGCTGGTGGATTTCTTGGAATGACGGAAGCCATTCGACAGCTCACCGATCGTGCGCAGGGCAATCAGGTCATGGGTGCGCAATTGGGTCTTGTCAGTGGATTTGGAATGGTCACCTACGACCGCTGTCTTTGTACGGGTGCTGTAATTCTTGGGAGGTCAGCATGAGTATGCCCTTGATGAAACCAGTGAAAAAAAATCCAGTCTTGCGTACGGCGCAGATGAATTTACCGCCATGGGCACGGAGTCGGATAGCGCTTGGTATGACAGCATCTGCGGCGAATGGTAAATTCGAATTGCAGACTTGTGAAGATTGTGGCGCTGTGCAATATCCACCGCGCGAGGCATGTCACGTTTGTTTGTCGCCTCGACTGCAATGGCGCGAACAAAGCGGTAAGGCGCAACTTCTTGCGTGCACGATACTGCATCACAGCAACGACTTATTTTTTCGCGAGCGCTTACCTTGGCGTTTGGGCTTAGTTCAGCTGGATGCTGGGCCAACCCTCATGGTGCATTTGCACAGTGACATTAGCGATGCACCTCAACCTGTCCGGGTTGGCGCGCGTCTTGATCGCGCTGGGCAAGCAGTTCTGATTGGATTTCCGATAGAGGAGGGTCGTTACATGGCCGATGACAAAATGTTGCGTGAGATGAGCAGTGATCCCAAATTTCGCAAGGTGCTTGTGACAGACGGTAAGAATGCTGTAGGGCAAGCGCTTGTCCGCGCATTTGTTGAAGCTGGCGCTGAGACTATTTGGGTTGGTCACGCTGAACCATGGAAGAAAATTCCCGGCATTGAAACTATTGCCAATCTGCCGCAGGTCACTTTAGTGCCACTGGATTTGACAAATGGTCGTTCAGTGAGTGAGTTAGCGGGCGCGATTGGAGGGAAAGTTGATATTGTCATGAATAATGCCGAGGTTCACAGGGCATTCGGAATTTCGTCTCGTCGCGGAACTGATGTTGCTAAGGCCGAAATGGACATTAACTACTTTGGGCTATTGCGCTTGTCACAGGAGTTTGGCCCAGCACTCAAAGGCCGTGCTGCAGATGGAACTGCTTGTGCAACGGCTTGGGTCAACTTACTTTCTATTTTTGCACTGAGTAATTTCCCTTTGCACGGCACTTTTTCAGCTTCGAAGGCTGCCGCTCATTCACTCTCACAATGTTTACGTGCTGAAATGCGGCATGCTGGCATTCGGATAATCAATGTTTTTCCAGGTCCGATCGATGATGAATGGAATCAAAATATGCCACCACCTAAAGTGAGCCCAGAAGCCCTTGCCAGTTCTATCATCAAAGCACTTCGGGATGGTGTCGAGGATGTCTATCCAGGTGATGTGGCACAAGAGTGGTTGGCGCGATGGCGTGATAACCCTAAGGTACTTGAGCGCGAATTGGCAGCTGGAGGAGGATGACGATGAACAACACACAATTGTTAACTGCACTGGCGGGCGCATTAGGTAGCGGCGGTATTAAGTTAATCGATTTAACGCAAACACTGACGCCTGACTTTCCGCAAATTGCACTGCCTCCAGAAATGGGCCAGTGCTGGCCGTTTCGGATTGAAGAGGTATCGCGTTATGACGAGCGCGGGCCTGGTTGGTACTGGAATAATTTTTCCTGTGGTGAGCATACGGGTACACACTTCGATGCGCCGATTCATTGGATTTCGGGTCGTCACCTGGCGGAAAATGCGGTTGATACGATTCCAGTTCAAAATTTTGTCGCGCCTGCATGTGTGATTGACTGTCATAAGCAAGCCGAAGCAGATCCAGACTATTTAATGACGGTTGCCGACATTGAAGCCTTTGAAGCTGAACATGGCAGAATCCCTCCCAAAAATTGGGTTCTGATGCGCACTGACTGGTCGCGCCGAAGTGATCCTGAAGCATATCAAAACTTTGATGAAACTGGACAGCACACACCAGGGCCAGGATCTGAGGCAGTGCAATTCTTGGTCGAGCAACGTGATGTACTTGGCTTTGGATCTGAAGCGATTGGGACGGATGCAGGACAAGGGTACCATCTGCGGCCCCCTTATCCTTGTCACCACTTTATGCATGGCGCCGGTCGCTATGGATTGCAATGTCTGACCAATCTTGATTATTTGCCTCCAAAAGGTAGTGTATTGATCTGCCCTCCGCTCAAAATTCAACAAGGCAGTGGTAGTCCTTTGCGAGTGCTTGCTATGGTACCGACATGAACGCGATTCAATCAGATATCGCCGTTGTTACAGGCGGCAGCGCTGGGATTGGCAAAGTGATTTGTGAACATTTGTTGGCGAATGGGCATGAAGTTGTGTCGCTTGCTCGGCGGCCTAGCGATATTGTGAATTCTCGAATGCACTCTGTCTGTGTTGATCTGACAGATCGCGCAGCGACAGCAGAAGCAATCAGCGAAATGAGTCGACGCTTTCAGATCACCACAGTTATTCATAACGCGGGTGTGATTCGTCCAGATTTGTTGGCTAACGTTAAACTTGATGACCTGGACGCGCTAGTAGATTTGCACATAGGGGCTGCTATCCAACTTGTTCAGTCAGCATTACCAAATATGCGTGAAAAAAAATATGGTCGTGTTGTGCTTCTCTCCTCACGCGCAGCGCTCGGGCTGGCAACCCGAACCAATTATTCAGCCACAAAGGCAGGCATGATCGGTCTGGCGCGTACTTGGGCCCTCGAGCTGGCAGCTGATGGCATCACAGTCAATGTGGTCGCGCCAGGTCCGATCAGAACCGATATGTTCTATGACGTCGTAGAAGCTAACAGTGATAAGGAGCGTCAACTCGCTGCCTCAATTCCGGTTAAGCGATTGGGCGAAAGTGAAGATGTGGCTCGAGCAGTAGACTTTTTTGTCAGTCCGGCCGCCAGCTTTGTGACTGGACAGGTAATATATATTTGCGGCGGAACCAGTGTAGGAAGTCTCTCGATCTAAATGAAGTTTTAAATGAACACGCAAAAGTGCTGTTGTCAGTCTTAATTTATCTTGTAACTTGAATTTCAAGCGTTCACATTGACGACAACGCGACCACGCACACCGCCACTTAAAATGTCGTGGCCTGTTTGTAGCGCTTCAGACAATGTTATTTCTGTGGTTATTTTTTCAAGCTGATGCATGTCCAAGTCTTGGACTAATCGGTTCCATGCGGCGATTCTGACGGATGTAGGCGCCATGACACTGTCAATTCCATAGAGCGTGATGCCACGCAAAATGAAAGGTGCAACAGAGGCAGGAAAGTCCATGCCTTGTGCCAATCCACAGGCGGCGACGGCGCCACCATAACGTGTAGCCGCGCAGGCGTTCGCCAGTGTGTGACTTCCGACAGCATCAACTACACCAATCCATCGTTCTTTGGCCAATGGTTTGCCTGCCATGGACAACTCCTCTCTGGGGATAACGTCAGTCGCACCCAGGCTTCTCAAATAGCTTGCTCCCGCCGGACGCCCGGTTGATGCGACAACACGATAGCCTAATTTGCTTAAAAGAGCGAGCGCAATGCTGCCAACGCCACCGTTTGCACCTGTCACCAATATTTCACCCGATTCATTCTTGAGACCATGTCGTTCCAGTGCAAGAACGCACAACATGGCTGTATAGCCGGCAGTGCCAATCGCCATGGCTTGCCTGCTGCTCATGCCAGCCGGCATCGGAATGAGCCAGTCGGCTTTGACGCGGGCTTTTTGTGCCAATCCGCCAGAATGAGATTCACCGACACCCCATCCATTCAGTAAGACTTTGTCACCAGATGAGTAACGGGAATCATTGCTACTTTCTACGGTGCCCGCAAAATCGATTCCTGCGTGGAGTGGAAATTTACGGACCACAGGTGATTTACCAGTGATAGCCAGACCATCCTTGTAGTTGATCGTGGAGTAATCAATACGGATTGTCACGTCACCATCGGGTAGTGCACTGTCTTCTACGTCTTTAACGTTGGCATGATAACCTGCATCATTTTTTTCTATAACGATAGCTTTGAACATGATCACTTTCAAATTGAATGGATAAATTACTTGATGCTTTCGACCGCAGGTTTGGGTCTTTTATCCCATACCATTTTGAATACATCGGGGCGAGCGTAATGTCCGGTACCATCGAAATACAGCTTGCTTCTTGCTATCGCGGACAGATCAATTTCCCCTATTACCAGTCGTTCCTCATTAAATACTGGTGCAGTGATGTAATCGCCATTGGGACTAATGATTGCGCTGCCACCATGGGCATGCCAAAAATTGGGCTCTGAGCTTACGATCTGGGCAAGTTCTGGTGAAAGCCGATCCTGGCTCATGACCTCTCTTGCAACGACTACAAAGCAGCTATTTTCGAATGCAGTTTGGCGTGTTACAGCGTCGGCAATTGAGTCAATAAAGGGCACACCCGGGAAAACTGATGTATGCAATTGCACGCCCATATCACAGAGGGCGTAACGTGCCAGCGCCATATGATGTTCGAAGCAAATCAAGCCACCCACCCGGCCAATCTCTGTATCGTAGGCATCAAGGTCGGAACCATCTCCTGCACCCCAAACAAGCTTCTCGTTTGCTGTTGGCATAAGCTTGCGATGTTTCCCTAGTACGCGACCTTCGGCGCTCAGAAAGACTGTCGTGTTGTAGAGTGTGCCACCCTCGCGTTCGTGTACGCTGATCGATACTGTACAGCGAGCGCGGCCAGCTGCATCGGCAAGTTTGCTTATTTCTTCGCCCGGTACAGTCAATGCATTTTCATACAAGCGCTGATACATCTGACGAAACTCGGGTGTCCTTGGTGCACCTGCCCAGTAGAGATAACCTAGAATCCAAGTTTCAGGAAATACCAGCAAACGCACATTCTCCCGTCCAGCCTGTTCGATGATGTTGATAGCACGATTAACGCCTTGGGCGGCGTCCATCATGGAAGGGGCAAATTGCGCAGCTGCGACGATTGATTTTGTCATCTTTTGTCCTCCAATTTAACCAAATGCATACTCAATCACTTGCTGGCGCATATAGCTTTCCATTCCCTTGAGGCCGCCCTCGATACCGAATCCAGACTGTCTTGTGGGTTCAGCGGATTGACTGAACATTGACCCTTCGGTACCCACGGGAGTGGCCATGACTTTGACCTTACCTACCTTCATTCGCGTCGCAATATCGTTGGCATTTTTAAGGTCACGGGTCCAAAGTGTTGCAGCAAGCCCGTAGTCACCTGCGTTCGCGATTGCCAGTACTTCATCGGTGCGGCTAAAGCGATTGAGGGTTAGTATTGGACCAAATATTTCATCGGTGTTGAGACGACTATCTGGTCGAAGCTCGCTAAACACTGTGGGTTGAACGTAGAAGCCACCCTCGGAAACCCCCGAAGGTCGACGTCCATCCAGCAACAGACGTGCACCCTCTGCGACGCCTATGTCGATGTAATCATGCGCTATATTCCGTTGACTTGAGCATGCCATTGGGCCGTATCGTGTGTCGGGTGATAAAGGATGGCCAGCTTGCATACTGCTGGCAATACTCACAATACGTTCGGTTAGCGCGTCGTAGAGGCTATCTTGAATATAGAGCGCTGACCGCGCAACACACAGTTGCCCGCTGTTGGCAAATGCGCCTTGTACGATTTGCATGGCCATACCATCGATATCGCTGGAGACCATATCGTCAAGTACAAATTCACGATTTTTCCCACCACATTCAAGCAGCAGCGGTTTTAAAGCCGAGTCTCCAACCGCAGCCATCAAATAACGGCCGGTCTGCGTCGATCCCGTAAAAGTGACCATGTCCACATCTTGATGCCGTACCAATAAGTCACCGGTTTTACCGTTGCCTTGAACAACATTGAGAACGCCGGCTGGAATGCCAGCTTCGATCGCTAGTTGCGCCAATATTTCTGCAGAGCGGGGGGAGATAGAGGAGGGTTTGACGATGACACTGTTGCCAGCAGCAAGAGCAGGCGCAATTTTAAGACAAGTATTGACGAGAGGGTAATTCCAAGGCGTAATTGCCAGCACAACCCCGCGTGCGCGTCGCACTTGAATCTCTAATGATGCACTGCAAGTTGGCACCGTATTTCCGTTGTAGTGCTTGTCTAGTGCCTCAGCATAATAGCGCACAAAACCGGCGGCTATCTGCGCTTCAAACATGGCGCCCATGATTGGCTTGCCCACGTCAAGTGAGTCGGACAGTGCCAGTGATGTTGCATTGGATTGAATTAGATCTGCCAGTTTCAGCATGGTGGCGCGGCGATAGCTTGGACTCATCCGCTCCCATCTGCCATCATCAAAGGCATTTCGTGCAGAAGCGACAGCCTGATTGACAGTGTCGATTGTGGCGGCATTGAATTTGAGCGAGTCCTTCCCATCAGCAGGATTGGTGGTTTGAATCATGGCGCCACCAGTAAGCCCATGAGTAAAGACGCCATCGATGAAGCTATTGCCATTAAATGGCTGTGCTGCTGCTAGTTGGTGCCAATCTGGATTCATGTTATTCATCTCTTTGATTAATTCGTGAGTGGATGATCAGATCGGCTGCTTTTTCACCGATCATGATGCACGTCGCATTGATATTGCCAGCGGTTATTGTAGGCATGATAGAAGCATCTGCTATCCAAAGGTTTTCTGTTCCGTGTACTTGCAATGTTGGGTCAACTACAGCCATTGCGTCCACGCCCATTCGCGCCGTACCACACGGGTGATACATTAAAAACGCTGACTGACGTATGTAGCCCTCCCATTGCGCATCGGTCTCCACATCTTTTCCTGGCTGACGCTCATCAATGATGTAGGGTGCAAGTGCCTTGGTTGCCATAATTTGTCGGGTGATCTTGCAACCTTCGATAAGGTGTTGAAGATCGGTGGGATGGCCAACTAAATCGTAGCGGATGATCGGTCTGGCTTGTGGATCCATAGAATGAATCTCGACGCTGCCTCGGCTGTTTCCATGAGTCAGGCCAATTGCAAAACCGGCAGCCTGTTTGGCATAAGGACGGGGACCTTTGTCCGTAAATTCGAATGCCATGGGTGAGAAAATAATTTGCAAGTTGGGCGCCGGAAGGTCCAATTGAGAACGAATTAAGGCCTGTGCATGACCGATGCACATTGTCAGCGGTCCTCGTTTTTTCATTACATAGTTAAGTAGATGTTTGATATTTTTCAGTGGGCCCAGGTCGCTCGTTAATGTAGGTACGTTGGTGTGAAAACCCATGCGGACTGCTGCGTGTTCCTGAAGATTTTTTCCTACACCGGGCAAGTCGGAAACGACAGGTGTCTTGAGTTCGCCGAGACGTTTGGCACAGCCCAAGCCAGAGCGAAATAAAACCCCAGGAGTGGCAAGTGCGCCGGCACTGATGATGACGCCATGAGCTGCCTGAATGACATGCTCTAAACCACCATGACTAAACTCTACGCCTGAAGCGCGTTTGCCATTAAACAAGACACGTTTGACTGTGCTGTGGAGACGAACTTCGAGGTTTTTTCTGTTACGAATTGGATCTATGTAGCCACTTGCGGTGCTCGCTCTGCGGCCATTCTTTTGCGACGATTGAACATAACCAACGCCCTCGGCCAGTGCGCCATTGAGGTCGTTGTTGTGATGAATGCCAATTTCCTTAGCTGCTTCAATGAAGACGTCATCAAGGAGGTGTCTAACTCTTGTTTCGGAGACTGCCTGTGGGCCGCCTTTACCCCGGTATGCGTTTTCACCGCGTTCGTTATCCTCCATGCGTTTGAAGTAGGGTAAAACTTCTTCAAAACTCCAACCTGTATTACCCGCTGCTGCCCACTGGTCATAGTCATATTGATGTCCGCGGACAAACATCATGCCATTGAGCGCACTCCCTCCCCCTAGCATTCGTCCTGCTGGCCACATGTCAACAATATCGTTTCGGGAGTGATCTGGCTCGGCCATGTATTGCCAGTTCATATCTTTTCGTCCAAGTGCTATTGGCACACCGATTGGTACATGACTTACCCAGGTGTTGCTAGAGCGTCCTGCCTCCAAAAGTAACACGCGTATTTTGGGATCAGCCGAAAGGCGATTGGCAATGACGCAGCCTGCTGAGCCACCTCCAATAATGACGTAATCAAAGGTTTCCATAGATTATTTTTCTGCAATGGCTCCAAAAAGAACACCATCCGTATGACGAAGGACAACGAGACGAGCGGATTGATTGCAAGTTGCCGGCTTTCCCATCCAACGAGTGACCAAACGGACTCCTTCTTCAAGATCCAAGACAACTACTGAGTATGGAACTTCGTTTGCGAAAATTGCGGGGGCAGCGTGAATCGTTGTGCAGCTATAAACCTTAGCTTGACCACTAACTGGTTGCCAGCTAACTTGGTTAGAGCCACAGGCAGTACATTGCTGACGCGGGGGAAAATGCAAGCGTTCACAGTTACAACAGCGCACAACGTTGAAGACACCATCTGAAAGTTGAAGCCAAAATGGTTCTGTAAAGTTGCTAATACGTGGGCTGAGGGGTCGCGCATTTGGCATGGAGATACTTTCCAGTTGCCTGCCTAGCCTGTTGCTTGTAAGTGTCATCCTGCAGTCTCCAGAATGTGCACCAATGCGGCGTTGTAATTACCGAGTTCGCAGCAATGCATGGCAAATTTTGCATCTAACACTTGACGTTCTCCAGCCAAACCCAGAAGCTGTTCACGGACTTCGAGCAAACCATAAAGTCCAGTCAATGAGGGAGGGTGTCCTCGAGAAAGACATCCACCAGACGTATTAACAGGCAATCGACCGCCGATGGAGGTGACTCCTTGAGCAGCATCGATGCCGCCTCTGCCCCGAGAAGAAATTCCAAGTGCCTCAGTGACTAGAATTTCCGTAATCGTACAAGGCGCATACAGCTCGGCCAAGTCCATATCAGCCAGTGCAAGGCCAGCTTCAGACAGGGCTTTTTCTGCCGCGTTTCTAGCTGCAACAAAGTCGGTCATGTCGTGATACGAGTCACCAATTTGATGGTATCCATCGTGAGCGAATCCTCGTCCACGAATCCTGACATGTGGCCGGCCCAAACTCTTTGCTGCGGCATCGCTTGCGAGCAGTAAAACTATGGCGCCTTCGCCGCGGGGCGGTACATCAAGCAGACCAAGTGGATCAACAATGAGGCGCTGTTCTATCACCTCATCAAACGAGAGTTTTTTACCACGCATTTGAGCCAGATGATTGTGCATCCCATGGACCCTATTCTTGACTGCAATAGCGGCAAGATCGCGTCTTGTGGCGCCAGTTTCATACATGTATCGCGCAGCATCAAGTGCATACCAACTAATGGGTGTGATGCCGAAAAGCGTTTGAAAATCAACATCACCAACTGCTCGAATGCCATTGTTTGCGGCTTCTTCTGGCCTTACATTTCCATTTAAATTGATACCAACCGCAAGTGCGAAATCACAGCGCCCTAATGCAATGTCTGCTGCTGCCTGATCAAATGCCAGTCCGCCGGTTATGCCCATTTCAATCACTTCGGCAATTTGTCCTGTGCATCTAACCCCAAGGTGTGCCGCGAGCATGGTCGCCAGACCTAGTTGACGGGTTGATGGCGGGGGTAAGGTCATGATCAGCGAACCTACATCGCTGGCATTGATACCCGCTTCCTTGAATGTGCTGTGTGCAAGTTTCGATAGCAAATCATGCTCGAATCCATCTGGCCTTTGTTCTGGATCACGCGGAGAAATTCGGCCAACTGGAAGAGCCGCGGCACCTACGATGCTGACCCCGCGGATAGCACCAGCCATAGGTTCAGCATAGTGTTGATTTTTTTGGCCATGAATCACTGGCTTCATTGCGTAATTCCGTTCCTGGCCAATAGATTATCGCGTAAGAGACGTTTCTTAATTTTCCCGCTGTCTTCACGCAAAATTGGCATCGAAAAAATAATCTTGCGTGGTAGTTTGTAGCTAGCTAGTCGAGTTCTCAAAAAAATCAAGATGTCTGAATCTGTCAAATTTTCATCTTCACGTTCAATAACCGCAACGACGCATTCTCCCATCTCAACATCTGGCATACCGAACACAGCCACATCCTTTATTCCGCTAAGTTGCAATATGACTGCTTCAATTTCGGCTGGATAGATATTGACCCCGCCGGAAATAATCATGTCAGTTTTTCGGTCACTTATAAACAAGAAGCCTTCTGTGTTGAGGTAGCCGATATCTCCGGTATATAAAAAACCATTGCGGCGCAGTGAACTGGTTTTAGCTTCAGCTCGGTGATAGGAAACCAGATTAGTGGTCGCACTGCGAATACTGATTTCACCAGGAACACCCGCTGGTAATTGATTGTCTGCGTCGTCATGAATTCGAATCTCGATTCCAAGTGCAGCACAGCCAACAGTCCCGGGATACGCAAGCCACTGTGCACTATTGCTGTTAGAAATAATGCCAGTTTCTGTCATTGCGTAGTATTCGCAGATCACAGGTCCCCACCAATCAATCATTTGTTTTTTGATTTCAGGTGCACATGGTGCAGAACCGTGAACAACGCAACGAAGGCTGGACAATTTATATTGTTGACGGACCCTCTTTGGCAAGGCCAGTAGACGGACAAACATGGTAGGCACCATGTGAAGATGTGTAATGCTGTACTGTTCAATGAGTTTGAGGCAATCTGCGGCATCAAACCGCGCTTGTAAAACGAGCAAGCCGCCGCTACGTATCACGTTCATGCCATAAGCGTTCGGTGCTGAATGGTAAAGGGGCCCTGTCATGATCGATCGAGGCGCTGGAGATTCAGGCTTTAGGTCGAGTCCATATGCAGAAAGAGTGCGTTTTTGTGCGGCAATCGCTACATCAGTTGGAACGTTACCTGAGCGTTGCACTCCTTTTGGGGTTCCTGTCGTACCAGATGTATAAAACATCGGTCCAATGATAGGAACTGGCGCAGTTTCCCATGGTGTTGAATCTGTAATGGCACTCTGCCATTCAGGAAATCCTGATGGCATATCAAATTGGGTATTGATTCGGTATGCATCAAGGATGGCCTTGGGTGTCTTTGCGACAATAACATTCAAACCTATCGCCTGGGTAATTGCCTGTACGGCTGGCGGGAATAAATCCAAATGGACAATGAGTACACGAGCATTGCAGTCGCGTAATATATATGCGATTTCATCTGGCGTAAGATGCCAATTCAGAGGCACAGTGGATGCCCCAAGTAAAGCAGCCCCTTGCGTAGCCTCAAAAAAACAGAAGTCATTGCGAAGTAACAGGGCAATCCTTTCGCCCTGAGTTACCCCAAGCGAGGCCAACTTGCTGGCCGCCTTGCGACTGTTTAACGCCAAGTCGACCAGGGAGAGATGGTTTTCTCCACTGATGATGCCCGTATTCGCGGAGTTATTCATCTTGGTGTATCGTAATCAGTCAATAAGTTAGTCATGCTGTGTGTCTGCGCCAGCAGCGTATTAAACAAGAACATGATAGTTGAGAGTATTGGCATGAATTTATGCAGTTACCGCTTTGGGCTTTGCTAAATCAGTTGCCGGGTAATCATTTTTTTGTTATCTACTGCGCCAATGTGTATTTCTCAATGCTCCAACAAAGAATCGCAGATGAAACCACTCCTTTATCTTTCTAGAATTCTTCGGACGATTTGTTAAAATTTCATGAGAAAGACCTTTCTGGAATGTCGGTTCAACACTATTTTTCTGAAACCTATTTTTCAGCCCGCGACAAATTTAACGCTGCTTGTCATCGAGAAGGCGTCGTTAGCTACAGCCTAACGCATCCCTTATCTGCTGAGCATGGGGCTAGGGGCTTGTCGACCGAGGTTGCGCGCTTTGGCCCGTCCGACGCCAGTAATTTACTGGTACTAATCTCCGGGGTTCATGGCGTAGAAGCATTTGCTGGCTCAGCTTGTCAAACGGGCTTGATTGAAAGCGGAAGAATGCAAGCACTGCCCCCAGATACAGCGGTCTTGATGATTCATATTGTTAATTGTCATGGTGCAGCAAATTTGCGTCGCAACACTGAAGGTAACGTCGATTTGTGCCGTAATTTTCTCGATTTCAGTCAACCCTTACCAGACAATCCAATTTACGAGGGGGTGCATGCGGCACTGGCTTGTCCAGAATACGAGGGTGCTATACGTGACGCATCAAACGAATTTTTGACCAACTATATTCGTCAACATGGCATGCCAGCCTATATTGAGGCCATTATGGGGGGTCAATACCGCCATTCAGATGGATTTTCATACGGTGGCAATGAACCAGTATGGGCCAATTTGACCCTCACTTCGATCCTTAAAGAGCATGCTCAGCAGGCAAAGAAAGTATGTCTCATCGAATTTCATACTGGCCTAGGACCCTATGCGTATGGCACAGCAGTCACGATGCATACTGACGATGATTTACTTCGTGCGCGTGACTGGTTTGGTGAGTGGATTTTGGCGCCCAATCACCGTGATCCCAAAACTGATGCTTCTGGGCACGGACATCTTGTGAAGGGTCACACCACTGAGGGTTATATCCGCGCGCTGCCCTCAGCGGAGGTGACCTCCATTGTCTTGGAATATGGCACTTTCTCACCCATGATCAGTTTGCCAGTGATGATTGCCGATCACTGGTTAGAGCACTTTGGTGACCCAGCCGATCCCCTTGGTCAACAAATTCGTTCGCGGTTGTTGGCATTGCACCATCCTAAAGACAAACACTGGAGACAGGCAGTGTGGGATCGCGCCAATCAGGTCGTGAGTCAGGCTTTAGACGGTCTTACTAAGGCGGTGTGAGGCTGGACAGATAGGCAACCATATTTCGCATGGCGTTTTGGTCTTGCAATGAGTTCCTGACAGAAGTCGTCATTGCAGCGCTGACTTCACCCTGGCCTGTGCGCACTTTTGAGCGGAAATTCTCTAACTGAGTCAATGTATAAGCATCGCCTAATCCGATCAGGCTTGGTGCGCCAATATCGTCCCTTCCTTCGGCACTTAAGCCATGGCAACTGACACAGTTTGCAGCATAGAGTTTTTTACCTGCGACCAAATTACCTTTGACTGAGCGATCGCCGCTGCTGGCTTTAAGCAGGCCAATATAAGAAGCCAGGTCAGTCAGGAGGGCCTCATCTGGGATCGATTTGGCAAGCATCCGCATGCGTGCGCCCTGTACATCACTTGGATGCACTCCTCTGAGGTCGTTTCGGTAGGCACGCAGTTGGCCTACGATATATCCGATTTTCTGCCCTCCAAGGCCTGGTGAGCCGATAGAGGGCATACCTTCACCTCGCTCGCCATGACAGGTCGCACACATGACATAAGCATGCCGGCCACGCTCGATATTGGCAGGCTTGAATTGTTGGCCTGTTGCAGCATCGTTTGATTCAGCCATGCAAGTCAAAGCCGACATGATGGCTAACATAAAGCTCAATCGAAGCATGTCCATTTTGATTGGCCTCTTTAACTTAAGACTTTCTGTTGCCCATGTCAATGATAATCTTCCACTGACCATCTGATTGTTTTTCCCACAGTATGAAAAACTTACCCTCTCCACCTAGGCCGCTGTCTTTTCCGTCGCTTCGAATTAGTAATCGGGTGCTAAAACTACCACGAGTGAAGGCCCAATTACCATTTTGCTGTACTTGTTCAATCTGAATATCAAAGCGGTCGACCTTCAAATGTTGTGCGACCATTTTGCCAAACTCAGTAATTGCCTCACGACCAACATCGGCTGATCTGCGGTCATGCAATGCGACTGCATTGGCTGCAAAAACTTCACTCCATGTGGCTGCATCCCCTGCTTTGAAGGGTGCCACATATTGAGATGAAAACAATAGAGCGAAATCAGCCTTCACCTGGTGGAAGGGTGTTGACGCGCAACCGGTCAGCAACAAGGTCATGGCCAAAAATGGTATGGAAGTGGAAATAGTCATGTCGGTGAATTTGTCAACTTTGTTGAAGATCGGCGTTCTAGCCAGCGGCGCACGATGTCATGCTTTTCACGGGTAAGCGGATAATTGAAAAGCAGTAACATGCCAGGCAAGGCGATCAACATAGGTAAGACCAGTGCAACCATATTCAGGGCATGCAAACCTTCTGGACTGGCTGGGCCTATTGGACTAAATCCTAGTAAGCCCGCAAGAGGTAAAGCGATTCCGACACCGCCTGCCATCGCCAATTTTTGCACAAAATGGTAAAGGGCCATGTAAAGCGCGGCGTCATCCTTGGCGCCTTTCATGCGCCCATACTCGATCGCATCTGACACCAGAGCGGGGGGCATTACCCAAATCGCACTGGTAGAAATGCCAAGAAAAGCATATAGCGTGATTGCCTCGGAAAGTGAGCCTGGGCTAACGAGCATGAACAGCGGCATTGGCAGCATAAATCCGGCTGCACCTAGAACCAAAAATCTGTGACGTCCAATGCGGTTTGCCAATTTAAGGCCAAGCGGCAAACATAGCAAACCAACAGCATATTGTGTGAAAACAAACCAGAGCATGGCCTGGTTTTGTAGTTTCAAGGTGTGCTGTACGATGAAAATAATCATAGCGTTGAAAACACTGCCTCCCAGCCAAATTAAGAGTACGCCGGTTAACAGGCGAAAAAGCGGTTTATTTTTTTTCAGGCCGCTAAGTGCTTGTATCAGTGATTGTTTGCCCGTATCAGAAAAGTGACCCTGAGGTGTGTTGCGTAAAGCAAGTAATGCCCCGATAGGTAGCAGAATAGTTACGGCAATTACAAAAACCATTGCAATTTCGCGCAGGCTGGGGTTCGACTTTTGTAGCACCAGTAATGGGAGAATTGTTGCGAGAACGGTGCCTAGCATACCTGCACCTTCACGTATTCCATTGATATGTGTTCTTTGCTTGTAATCACGTGAAAGTTCAGCTCCCCAAGATAAATAGGGAATCTGAACTATTGTCAGTGCAACATAAAAAAGTAATGCGACGATCAAAAGATAGGTTGCATTGATGCCATGCGGTGGTGCGCAAAGAAGCCATGTCATTAAGATAAGCAAAGGTGTGCCAAAGGCAATCCAGGGCTTACGTCGCCCCCATCGGGACCGCGTGCTGTCAGACAGATTGCCTATCCAAACATCTATGAAGGCGTCAATTCCGCGCGCGATAAAAAAGATACCACCAACAGCAGCCATACTGATTCCTGCTTCAATCGCATAGAGCGGCGGTATGTAAACGATGATCTGCATCACCAGCATCGCCAGAGGCATTGCTGGCGCGCTATAGCTGAGCAAGGCAGCTTTGGTGGGTTGATCTGCGGCAGATATCGTCATATAGGTTCTCTTAGGGTTTTCTTTCAATGAGTTAAAAAGTTTTATTATTCAGATCGAAGAACAATTACTCTAGCCTAAGCGGCAATCAAACTTTCGGCTTTTGCACTTTCGTGCAGGACTTATGCCCACCCCATGCTTCAGATCGCCTGAAAATCATTTTTGAGGGGAGACTTGCCTGACAGCTTTGGGTGAAACCCCAAAATGCCTCTTAAAGGCAGTTGTAAAGTTGCTTGGGTAATCATAGCCAACATCAAAAGCGATTTCGGTAATCGGCCGATCAGTCGCTTCGAGCAGTTTGGCGGCAAATTCCATCCGTGAGCGCTGAGAAAAATCAAAAACTGATTCGCCAAATAGCCTTTTAAATAAAACCATCATACGAGAAGCGTTCATGCCGATTTGATCCGCTAGGTCACCGACCTTTAATGTGACACTAAAGTCAGTCTGTATGCGACGACGTAATTCGCGAAGTTGTTCGTAATCTAACTTTGAGATCCGATGCTCTAAATGCTCCGGTTTATTCCGTTCAGACATGAGTACATCAATACTAAGCGACATAATCTCGATGGCCTTGGATAAAAAAAACATACGCCGTGCTTGGCCACTTAATTCGCACGAAAGTAGTGCCAACGCCGCTTGCGAAATACCTGTTCGCATTGTAATAGGCAAGTAAAAAAATTCTTTTTGTTCTCCACGAGCATAGGCCGCCAGTGAATCAGGAAGCAAATCGAGTTCTGCGCCAATTTGTCGCATCAGCCACTGCGCTGAGCAGGCAATGGTGATAGATTGCTCATGTTTTCCTGCAAAGGCGACTTCGCTCTTGCTGACGGCGGAGGGGATGAATAATGCACCGCCAGCTTGATCGGCAACGCGTGAAAAGGTGTTGCCACCGCCTACATTGATGCTGCTACCACCTGTCAATCTAAAGTGGAATTTTACGATTGGGCGATCGGGGTGTTCAATTTTGACCTGTTCACTGTACTGCACGTCACTGGAGATGACTGCAAGACCTTCTTCTAGCAGAACGAACTCACGGTACCCACCGATACTGGGATTATTTGACAAAACCCGAATACCGCAATTTGGCGGAAAGGGCTGCTCAACATCAGGCTTATAAAGAGCCAATAATTCATCGCGATCTAAAAGCCATGAATTTTCTGGGAATGTTGTTGACATGATGCAAAGCCTAACCTTATCAGTGAACTTGAAAATGTCGATTGATGAGAGGTTATTTCGCGGCTCTTAGTGCAGGACGCTCAAAAATCTTAATCACAAAAATCTATGTGGTATTTCATCATACTGCGATCAGTTTTTTGTACTTTCAAATTGTGTTTTTTACTATTTTTTTGGAGTAAGGTAGAAATTCTATAGTTAATTGAACAATCACATAACGAAGCAGGCGAAGCGCATAAGAAAAAACGTTGCTATGTGCCAAAGTAACCCCAGCAGGGCGAAAAATGTTATTTCTCAAAAAACGCCCTTCAGTGTTGGTTGGATCGGCCTTTACCTTTTGAATTTGTTGCGAAGATTTAAATGTCTGATTTGTTTGACAATCCCATGGGGCTCATGGGCTTTGAGTTCATTGAATTCGCCTCACCGACCCCAAATGTATTAAAACCCTTGTTCGAAATAATGGGGTTTTCCTTAGTTGCGCGTCACAGAAGTAAGGATGTACTTTTGTATCGTCAAGGTGATATTAACTTCATTATTAATCGCGAACCCAAGAGCCTAGCGGCCTATTTTGCAGCTGAACATGGTCCGTCGGTATGCGGTATGGCCTTTCGCGTAAAAGACGCTCACAAGGCTTATAACCGGGCACTTGAACTTGGTGCGCAACCCGTGGATATTCCTACCGGTCCGATGGAGTTACGTCTTCCAGCGATTAGGGGCATTGGAGGCGCACCTCTTTACTTGATAGACCGCTTTGAAGATGGCAAAAGTATCTACGATATTGACTTTGATTTTCTGCCAGATGCTTCACGTCATCCTGTCGGTCATGGATTTAGGATGATCGACCACCTTACTCACAATGTTTATCGTGGACGCATGTCTTTTTGGGCTAGGTTCTACGAAAAATTATTCAATTTTCGCGAGATTCGTTACTTTGATATCAAGGGTGAATACACGGGCCTAACGAGTCGGGCTATGTCTGCGCCAGATGGTCTCATTCGTATTCCGCTTAACGAAGAATCAGGCAAAGGTTCCGGCCAGATTGAGGAATTTTTGATGCAATTTAATGGCGAGGGCATTCAACATGTAGCCCTGCTGTGTGACGATATCTTTCATGCAGTCGATAAAATGCAGATGGCAGGCATCAAACTGATGACGCCGCCCAATCAGTATTACTACGACGCATTGGATCAGCGCTTGCCTGGCCATGGAGAGCCAATATCTGAATTGCAGTCACGTGGAATTCTCCTGGATGGCGCCACCCAAGCTGGCGAGAAACGATTGCTGTTGCAGATATTCACACAGCCTGCTTTAGGCCCTGTATTTTTTGAATTTATTCAACGCAAAGGTGATGATGGCTTTGGCAATGGCAATTTTCAGGCTCTGTTCGAATCACTCGAGCGCGACCAAATTGCCCGAGGTACTCTGGTTGTCCGGTAAAAGTATTTAGACACAAGAATGCTATGACTTGTTCATTCCAAGATCGCTTCCCTTGTCGAGCCCTTCCGTATGACGCACGCATGCAGCGCGTGCTGCTGCTGGGTAAGTAGGAGATTGGACGGCATGTCAAAATTAATCCAGGGGGCTTCATGGGGTCGTCGACGTTGCTTGGCGGCTTTGTCGTTGCTGGCCCTACCGTCGGCACGTGCACAGGGTGATTCGCTGCGTATCATTGTCGGATTTCCGCCAGGCGGCGGCGCTGACTATGTGGCCAGACTGCTCGCTGAGCAGCTCAAGGATCAATTCGGCGCTCCTGTGATAGTTGATAACCGGCCTGGCGCCGGAGGTGTCGTGGCTGCCAGCGTTTTTATGCAGTCCAACCCTGACGGTCGTACGCTGATCCTCGCCAGCGACCACATGCTAAGTGTGGTTCCGATGACGATCGCCAAGCCAGGTTATGACCCGGCGCGCGATTTTCTGGCTGTCGGCACGGTAGCACTGGGCGAAACGGCATTTGCCGTGCACCCACACAAGGGCGTCAAGACGTTGGGAGATTACGCGGCCTGGTTGCGTGCTCATCCCAATGACGACGTGGCTGGCATACCGGCGCCTGGCAGCGCGCCAGAGTTCATCGTTGCGCTACTGTCCAAGTTACTGGGCAATTCGCTTCGCCCGGTTCCCTATCGCGGTGGTATGCCGCTGATCCAAGACCTGATTGCTGGCCAGATCCCGGCGGGACTGGCCACTGCGGGTGAACTTTTCGCGCACCACCAAGCTGGACGCGTGCGCATGCTAGGCGTGACCGGCGCTAGGCGCATGCCACTGCTACCCGAGGTGCCGACATTTGGTGAATTGGGCTTGGCTGGCCTCGAACACAGCACCTATTTGGCGCTGTTTACGCGCAGCGGTACGCCGGCTCCTACGGTAGCTAAGCTCAATCAGGCGTTGCGCGCCACGCTAGATAACCCGAAGATGCGCGAGGGCCTGACTAAGCTGTCGATGACACCGCTGCATGAGTCTGCAGAAGAATTGGCGGTACGTCGTGATCGATCAGTGGCCGCCTGGACCAGGATCATTAAGTCCAGTGGCTACTTGCCTCAGTAGCGCTGGCGAAAAATCGAAAGAGGAGCACTTGTTATATGATTGATTACGCCAGCCGGCAGCGAGCATCCCGAAAGCATGTGATCGGGTTGACTGCGGTGGTTGTGTTGCACGGGCTGCTTTTTTGGGCCATCAATTCCGGACTTGCGCGCAAGTTTGTGAAGGTCATCAAAGGACCGGTAGAAGCCGTTCTTTTGGAAGAAACCAAGCCAGACATTCCGCCGCCGCCTCCACCACCTCCGCCCCCTAAGAATTTGCCACCACCGCCGCCTTCTTATGTGCCGCCCGTGGACATTCAGGTGGCTGCGCCAACGCCCGTGAACGCCATTGCGGCTGTGTCCAACACGCCCCAGCCTGTGGCGCCGCCCTCGCCTTTGCCAGTGCAAATGTCGGCGCCGCCAGCGCCCCCTGCACCTCCCGTGCAAACTGCTGCCGTGATCAGCGCTTCCAGTTGCGAGAAGCCCGAGTACCCCAGCGCCTCCAAGCGCTTGGAGGAAGAAGGGACGGTGCAGCTGAAGTTCTTGGTCGGCGCTGACGGCACAGTCATTGAATCGGCCGTTGAGAAGTCTTCTGGCTTTAGACGCCTAGATGAAGCGGCCCGGGCTGGATTGTCCAAGTGCCAATTCAAACCCGCTACGTTGGATGGCAAGCCTCAGCAAAGCTGGGCGAGCATGAAATACACATGGCGTTTGGAATAAGCAACCCTCCAAGCCCCACCTGTTTTTGTTAAACATTTTTTAAATTAATTGAATCCGTTTCAGAGGAGTCCTTCCATGATCAAGCAACTCAAAACTCTCGTTCTCGCTATTGGCTTGGTAGCCGGTTTGAGCTTGGCCAGCGCCAGCTTTGCGGCCAAGCCCAAAGAAGCGGCTCCCGCTGCTGCGCCTGCTGCTGCAGCGCCTGCACCCGAAGCTGCGGCTGCCGTTGCAGCGCCCGCGCCTGCCGCGGCAGCCCCCGCTGGCGAGCACGACGACAACCCCTATGGCCTGGGCGCTTTGTGGGCTCAGGGCGACATCGTGGCCAAAGGCACTTTGCTGATTTTGGTGCTCATGTCGATGGGTTCTTGGTACGTGATCATTACCAAGTTCTTTGAGCAATCGAAGGCTGCCAAGTTTGCCAAGGCCGCCCAAGACTCGTTCTGGTCTGCGGCTTCTTTGCGCCAAGGCGCAGACGGCTTGGCAGAGGACAGTCCTTTCCGTTTCATTGCTGAAAAGGGTCTTGAGAGTGCCAACAAACACACAGGCCTTTTGGGCGCCGTTGATTTCAATACTTGGAGCACCCAAAGCATTCAGCGCGCCATTGGCAACGTGCAAAGCCGCATGCAAGACGGCTTGGCAGTGCTGGCCACTGTGGGTTCGACTTCGCCCTTCGTCGGTTTGTTCGGCACGGTTTGGGGCATCTACAACGCGTTGGTCAAAATCGGTATGTCCGGCCAAGCGTCGATTGACAAAGTGGCTGGCCCCGTGGGCGAGTCTTTGATCATGACGGCCATTGGTTTGGCAGTGGCCGTGCCTGCGGTGCTCGGTTACAACTGGTTGGTGCGCCGCAACAAGGCCATCATGGAAGATGTGAACGCGTTTGGTTCTGACTTGCATTCTGTGCTGCTGGCTTCTAGCAACAAGTAATTCATGTGACTGACTCGACTAATCTCTATATACCGAGAGGCCCCTCATGTCAATGAACATCGGTTCAGAAAAAGACGATGAGATCATGAGCGAGATCAACACCACGCCTTTGGTGGACGTGATGTTGGTGCTCTTGATCATCTTCTTGATCACGATTCCCGTGGTCACCACTTCTATCAAGGTGGACTTGCCCAAAGAGAAGAACATGGTGCGGGAGACCAAGCCAGAGACCGTGATCATCTCGGTGGATGTGAAGGGCAAGATCTTCTTGTACGACACGCCCATTAAAAACTCAGATGACTTGCTGCAGCGCATGAAGAAGTTTGCGGTCATGACGCCTCAGCCTGAAGTTCAGATCCGGGGCGATGGCAAGAGCGACTTTGAGTCGGTGGGCCGAGTGATGTATGCGGTGCAGCGCGCCGGCATCACCAAGGTTGGCTTCATCACTGAGCCGCAATAAAGGAACAAGACCATGGCCATGAACATAGGCTCCAGTTCGAGCGACGAACCCGAAGTGATGATGGAGATCAACACCACGCCCCTGATTGACGTGATGTTGGTGTTGCTCATCATGTTGATCATCACCATTCCGGCGCAACTTCACTCTGTGAATTTGGACATGCCGGTTTCCACGCCGCCGACTAAAAAGATAGACCCTGTGGTCGTCAAGATTGATGTGGACGCTAACAGCGTGATCAATTGGAATGGCCGTCCTTTAGGGGGTCGTGCTGATCTGGAGCTTAAACTCACAGAGGCGGCAGCCACTCAACCGCAGCCCGAATTGCACATTCGCTCACACGCCAAAGCCAAGTACGAAGCAGTGGCACTGGTCATGGCCAGTGCGCAGCGCTTGGGGCTCAACAAGCTGGGCATTGTGGGCTCTGAGCAATTTGTGAATTGAA
>Ga0315903_10000311_pt1 | contig 72522 bp, 74 predicted proteins | sample LakEriMetagenome_7_FD_203524 | JGI IMG/M metagenome (GOLD analysis project Ga0315903, IMG submission 203524) | Freshwater fungal communities from buoy surface, Lake Erie, Ohio, United States - Buoy 2 MA119 | ecosystem: Environmental > Aquatic > Freshwater > Lake | place: USA: Lake Erie, Ohio... | reverse complement strand
CGCCGGCGCTGACGGGGAGTGGAGAGGTCGCGACGCTTCACGGGCGCCCCCCTTGACGGCGTCGCTGACGCCAGTCGGCGGGCAGCATGCGGTCGAGCACGTCGTCGACGGTGATGGCACCGAGCAGTCGACCCGCCTCGTCGCACACGCCCACGGCGAGCAGGTTGTAGGACGCGAGGAACTCGGCGACCTCGCGGTCGCTGACCTCGGGGGTCACCGTCGGTTCGACGACGAGGCACCGGCCCAGTTCGGTGCTCGGTGGTTCGCGCAGCAGGCGTTGCAGGTGGACGACCCCGAGGTAGGCGCCGGTCGGAGCCTTGTAGGGGGGATGCACGACGAAGACCTGTGCGGCGATCGACACGAGCCACTCGGGATCGCGCACCTGGGCCAGTGCTTCGGCGACGGTCGCCTGGGGACCCATGACGATGATCTCGGGCGTCATCAACGAGCCGGCAGACCCGCTGTCGTAGGAGAGCAACTGGCGCACGACATCGGCGTCCTCGTCGTCCATGGCCTCGAGCACCCGGGTGCGCTGCTGCGCGGGCATCTCGGCGAGGAGGTCGGCGAGGTCGTCGAACTCCATCTCCTCCAGCACCGCGATGAGGCGGTCGAGGTCGAGGGTGGAGATGAGGGCGAGCTGCTCGCTCTCGGGGAGCTCCTCGAGCAGGTCGGCCAACCGGTCGTCGTCCATCTCGGTGGCCAACTGCTGGCGCTGAGCCGCGGGCAGGGCGCGCACGACCGCGGCCACGTCGCTCGGATGCATGTCGCGCAGGCGCGCCGCCTCGGCGGCCATCTCGGTGCGGGCGGCGAAGAGCCCCGCCAGCTCGTTCCAGTCGACCAGGCGATGGGTGGCTCGCCGTCCGAAGAGTCCCCGTCGGGCGAGACGCACCTTGGCGACCTCCCATCCACCGGCCCGGTCCCCGGTGGACCCCCGAAGGGCGATGTCGCTCACTCCCTCGTCGCCCACTCGGCGGTCGATGACGTCGCGACCGAGCAACTGCTCACCTTCGCGGGACCTGAAGGGGTTGAGGTCCACGTCCCAGCTCCGCAGACGCGCCCCCTCGCCGCCGATGGTCGAGATGCGGTTGGCGTTGACGAAGATGCGCCGACGCTGGCTGGTGGCGACGAATCCCGAGACCCGCGGCGCACTGCCGCCGCGCCCCGGGACGACGACGATGTCGTCGATCCGGCCGATGGCGGCGCCGCCCGCGTCGAGCAGGGGCAGGCGCATGATCCGGAATGCGTAGATGAGGTCGCCCGCCATGCGGGTCAGGGTACCCCCGGGCCCGTGAGGGGCCGTCGGCGTTTGCCCGCGGGGGCCGCCGATAGTCTCGGTCTTCCGCCGGCTGCGGTGAAACGCCGTCACCCGGGGACGTAGCTCAATTGGTAGAGCGCCTGCTTTGCAAGCAGGAGGTCGTGGGTTCGATTCCCATCGTCTCCACCATCGTGAATCCCGTCGCCGTGCTCCTCATCTCGTGTCCCGATCGCCCCGGAATCGTGGCGGCGGTCGCCGGCTGGGTCGGATCGGCGGGGGGCAACATCGTCCACGCCGAGCAGCACACGGACAGCTCCGATGCGATGTTCTTTCAGCGCGTCGAGTTCACTCATCCCGGCACGGCGTCCCTCGACACCCTGCGGGAGGGCTTCGCCGCGCTGGCGGCCCACTGGTCGATGGAGTTCACCCTCGATGCACTCCCGTACCGTCCCCGAACCGCGATCCTGTGCTCGCGCCAACTGCATTGCGCTGCCGACCTGCTCTCCCGCACCGGATATGGCGACCTCGGACTCGACGTGCGCGCCATCGTGTCGAACCACGACGATGTTCGACCGCTGGCCGGCTCGTTCTCCGTGCCCTTCCACCACGTGCCGGTGGGATCGGGAGACGATGCCCGCGGCAATCAGGAGCGGGCGCTCGGCGACCTGCTCGGGTCGCTCGACGTCGAGCTCGTCGTGCTCGCGCGCTACATGCTCGTGCTGCCCGGCGACCTCGCGGTGCACTGGTTCGGACGGATGATCAACATCCATCACTCGTTCCTCCCCGCGTTCATCGGGGCCAATCCGTACCGACAGGCCCACGACAGGGGTGTCAAGGTCATCGGGGCCACCGCGCACTACGTGACCGCGGACCTCGACGAGGGTCCAATCATCACCCAGGACGTCGCCCACGTGACCCACCGTGACGACGTCGCCGAGCTCACCCGCCGGGGCCGTGACCTCGAGACCGTCGTGCTCGCCCGAGCGGTGCGCGCCCACGTCGAGCGGCGCATACTCGTGTTCGGCAACCGCACCGTCGTGTTCGGCTGACCGCCGCCCGTAGCCTCGGTGACCATGTCGCGGATCGTCATCGTCGGTGCCTCGTTGGCGGGCGTGCGCGCCGCCGAGTCCTTGCGGCAGGGGGGGTTCACGGGCGACATCACGCTCGTGGGCGCCGAGCCGCACATGCCCTACGACCGACCGCCCCTATCGAAGAAGTACCTCGCCGGCGAATGGGACGCGGACCGCACCGCATTGCGCAAGCCGGAGGTGTTCGCCGAATTGAGTGCCGAATGGCTGCTCGGCGTGCCGGCGACATCGCTCGACCCCGATGCCCGCACCGTGACCCTCGCCGACGGGCGCACGGTGCAGGGGGACGGCGTCATCGTGTGCACCGGTGCGACGCCGCGCCGCCTGCCCGCCCAGCCGGACCTCGCCGGGATCCACGTGCTGCGCACTCTCGACGACGCCACCCGTCTGCGCGCCGAACTCGGGGAGGGGAAGCGGTTCATCGTCATCGGCGCGGGCTTCATCGGGCTTGAGGCCGCCGCCACTGCCCGGCAACTCGGCGTCGAGGTGGACGTGCTGGAAGGAGCATCCGCTCCGCTCATCCGTGGGCTCGGCGCCGAGATGGGTGCGGCGATCGCCGGTGTGCACCTTCGCCAGGGCGTGCGGGTGCACACGGGCGTCACGGTGTCGGCGATCGCGGGCGAGGCCCGGGTGGAGGCCGTCGAGATTGTTACCGCCGACGGCGAGGAGGTCACCCTGCCCGCCGATGCGGTGCTCGTGGGCATCGGCGTGTCCCCCGCCACGGCGTGGCTGGAGGGAAGCGGCCTCGAGCTCCGTGACGGCGTGGTGTGCGATGCGTTCCTCAACGCCGGGCGACCCGCCGTGTACGCAGCGGGCGACCTGCTGCGTTGGCCCAACTCCCTCTTCGCCGACCTCGAGCCCGACATGCGCGTCGAGCACTGGACGAACGCCGCCGAGCAGGGGGCCCATGCGGCGACGAACCTGCTGGCCGAACTGACGGGCCGCGAGAGAACGCCCTACACGGCCGTGCCGTTCTTCTGGAGCGATCAATTCGATGCCCGCATCCAGCTCATCGGGCGTTCGACGGCGTCGTCACGCGTCGACGTGGTCGCGGGTGACCCGGCCGAGGGACGCTGGTGCGCCGTGTACAGCGACGCCGGCCGGGTGTCGGGGATCCTCGGGGTGACCATGCCCAAGCTCGTGATGGCCAATCGCGACCTGGTGGCCGGTCGGGTGCCCGTGTCCGAGGCGGTGGCACGCCTCGCGCCCCCTGCCTGAGCCTCCGTACCCGGGCGACCCTCCGACTTTGGTCCCCGCCCGCGGGCGGGGCAGACTGACCCTCCGGTCGGGGCACGTCCCGACCCCGGACAAGGAGTCCCACCCATGCAGAACGCCGTCATCGTCGATGCCATCCGCACACCGCTCGGTCGCCGCAACGGCCGCCTCAAGGACTGGCACCCCGTCGACCTCGCCGCCCAGACGCTCAAGGCGCTCGTCGAGCGCAACGACTTCGACCCCGCCCTCATCGACGACGTCATCATGGGGTGCGTGATGCAGGTCGGCGAGCAGGGCCTGAACGTCGGCCGCAATGCGGTGCTGGCGGCCGGCCTTCCCGAGACGATCCCCGGCACCACCATCGACCGTCAGTGCGGATCGAGCCAGCAGGCCGCGCACTTCGCGGCGCAGGGAGTCATCGCCGGCGCTTACGACGTGGTCATCGCTTCGGGTGTCGAGGTGATGACGCGCGTCCCCATGGGAGCCGCGATGGCGGAGGGCAAGTACGGATTCCCCTTCGGTCCGCTCGTGCAGGAGCGCTACAAGGAGGTGGGCGGCCTCGTCGGTCAGGGCGTCTCGGCCGAGATGATCGCCGACAAGTGGGGACTCACCCGCGAGGACATGGACCGCTTTGGCGTGCGCTCGCAGGAACTCGCCGGCCGTGCCACTGTCGAGGGCCGCTTCGAGCGCGAGATCCTGCCGGTGGCCGACGCCGAGGGCAAGATGATGACCACCGACGAGGGCCTTCGCGAGACGTCCATGGAGTCGCTCGCCAAGCTGAAGCCGTCGTTCCGCAGCGAGGAGGAGGGTGGCCGCGTGCACGCGGGCAACTCCAGCCAGATCACCGACGGCGCGTCAGCCGTGCTCATCATGAGCGAGGAGAAGGCGGCGCAGTTGGGTCTGCGCCCGCGCGCCCGCTTCGTCAACTTCGCCCTCGCCGGCGACAATCCCCAGCTCATGCTCACCGCGCCGATCCCGGCGACGAAGAAGGTGCTCGAGCGCGCCGGCCTCACGATGGGTGACATCGACGTCACCGAGATCAACGAGGCATTCGCCTCCGTCGTGCTCGCATGGGAGAAGGAACTGCACCCCGACATGACCAAGGTGAACCCGAACGGTGGCGCGATCGCCCTCGGCCATCCCCTCGGTGCGTCGGGAACGCGCCTGCTCACGACGCTCCTCCACGAGCTCGAGCGGACCGGCGGCCGTTACGGCCTGCAGACGATGTGCGAAGGCGGCGGCATGGCCAACGCCACGCTCATCGAGCGACTCGGCTGACGGGAAGCGCGTCCATGCCCTCGTTCGGCACGGTCGTCTGGACGGCGATCGGCGTCCTGATGGTGTGGTTCATCTGGAAGGTCGGACTCGCCATGCTCAGGTCGATGACCTCGCTCATGCCGCCCCCGCCCCCGGCGGGGGAGATGCGACGGATCAACGTGCGCTATCGCTGCGACGTGTGCGGTGTCGAGTTGCGCCTCACGATGGCCCCCGACGAGGACCCGCCGCCACCCAAGCACTGCACGGAGGACATGATCGTCGTCGCCCCGATCGAGTGACCGGCGCCCGGGCCGGGGTCGTCGTCAGTGGTACTTGGTGGCGGTGTAGAGGCCGCCGAGCATGGACATCAATCCGACCCCGAGGTACCAGTTCGAGCGTCCGCCCGGCACGGCACCCAGGTAATAGAGAAGGATGATGAGGGCCCCGGCCCCGAGCAGGATGAACATCAGCACCGGCACCCACTGGGGGCTGTGGCTGACCGTTTCGGGAACGGGCGGCGTGTAGCGGCTGTTCCCCGCCGACTTCCCTGCTCCACCCACGTCGTTCTTGTCGCGTCGCGCTCCGCCCTTGGGGGTGGCGCGGCCGCCGCTCTTCTTCGTTGCCACGACCCGAGTGTAGAACGCCACGCCCCGGGGACGGAAGATCCGCCGCCGGTGCCACCGCGCGGGATCCGAGCGGGCAGGCTGTGGGGGTGACCCGCATCCTCGTGATCGATAGCTACGACAGCTTCGTCTACAACATCGTCCAGTACCTGGGCGAGATCGGGGTGGATCCCGTGGTGGTGCGCAACGATGCCATCGGCGTCGACGAGGTCGTCGGGCTCGCACCCGACGGGATCCTGCTCTCCCCCGGTCCCGGGCGTCCCGAGGATGCCGGAATCATCTGCGACGTGGTGCGGACCCACGCCGGTCGCATCCCCCTGTTCGGCGTGTGCCTCGGGCATCAGGCGATCGGTCACGTCTTCGGTGGTCGGGTGGTGCGCGCGCCGGCGCTCATGCACGGCAAGACCTCGTCGATCCTCCACGAGGGAGAAGGGGTCTTCGCCGGTCTACCCACCCCCATCGAGGCCACGCGTTACCACTCGCTGGTGGTCGACGCCGCCACCCTGCCCGCCGAGTTGCGGGTGACGGCGCGCACCGCAGACGGACTCATCATGGGCCTGCGACACCGGGACCTCGAGGTCGAGGGTGTGCAGTTCCATCCCGAGAGCATCCTCACCGCTTCGGGCCGCGAGATGCTGCGCACGTTCGCGGACCGTTGCGGTCCGGTTCCCGCGCGCTGAGTCGGCGTCAGTCGGCCGTGCCGGGCGGCGCGGCTTGACCGACCGTGATCGTCACGGTGGAGTTGCGCGCCACCGAGGTGCCGGCAGCCGGGCTCTGCGAGAGCACGAGACCCACCTTGTCCGGCGTGGTCGGGGCAAGGACAACGGTCACCTTCAGTCCGGCGTTGACGAGTGTCGCGCGCGCCGCCGCCTCGGTGCGGTTCACCACGTCGGGAACGGTCACCTGTCCGGAGCCAGAGGAGATCCACACGGTGATCGGCGACCCGGCGGCGACCGGCGTACCCACGAGCGGGTCGGTGCGGATCACCTGCCCGTCGGGAACCGACGTGCTCGTCTCCTCGCGGAACTCGATGACGAAGCGGTACGGCTCGGCCTGCAGGAGGGTCTGGGCTGCCGCGTATGTCTGGCCGCGCACGTCGGGAATGACGACCTGTCCCGCACCGACGGAGATGACCACCCTCACGGTTGAACCCTTGGCCAGCTGCTGTTGGGAGACGGGGTCCTGACTGATGATGGATCCCTGGGGAAGGGCCGAGTCGGTCTGTGTTCCCGAGACCGTGAGCGTCAGACCGAGGTCGGCGAGCAGGTCGTAGGCCTCGTCGAAGGTGAGGCCGATGATGCTCGGCACCGTCACCACTTCCGCGGTGGGGTTGTAGGTGAGCGTCACCTTGCGGTCGGTCGGTGGAGCCGAACCGCCGACCGGGTCCTGTGCATAGACGATGTTGTCGCCCACGCCCTCCCGGGCGACGGGATTGGCCGTCACCTCGAAGCCCTCGTCCTCCATGATGCGGGTTGCCTCGGCGATGGTGCGGTCGAGCACGTCGGGCACGATGTCCGCCCCGGAGCCGCCTGCGGTGACGAACAGGAAGAGTCCCGCGGCGAGGGCGAGCACCCCGGCGACGATGGCGCCGGTCCAGGGGTTGCGCACCGGGAGTTCGGTCTCGTAGTCGTCGTCCGTCCCGAGCACCATCGAGCGGGGCATCATCTCCGTCCCCGATGCGGCGTCCATCGTCCCCGTCGGGGGCAGGGTCAGTGTGGAGTTCGGATCCGCACCGACGGCTGGCAGCACGGTGGTCGCGGCGTCCACGTCGGTTCTTGCCCCGCCCTGGCCGCGCCGTTGCAGCACCTCGTTCCATGCGCGGGTAGGTTCGCCCGCCACGAAGCGCCGCAGGTCGTCGCGCAGTTCGTCGGCGTTGGAGTAGCGCAGCCCGGCATTCTTCGTCATGCACTTCGAGACGATGGCGGCGAACTCGGGCGGGGTGCCCGGCGCGTGCACGGTGATGGGATCGGGGGTGTCGTTCACCTGCATGTAGGCGGTGGCCAGCGCGGACGATCCCGAGAACGGCGGCCTGCCGGCGACCATCTCGTAGAGCACGATGCCGAGCGAGTACAGGTCGGAGCGCGGATCGAGGGCCTCTCCCTTGGCCTGCTCCGGGGAGAAGTAGGTGGCGGTGCCCATGACGCTGCCGTCCTGGGTGAGCCCGGCGTCGTGTCCCGCGTCCATGGCACGGGCGATGCCGAAGTCGGCCACCTTCACGGCTCCGTTGTCCCCGACGAGGATGTTGGCCGGTTTGATGTCCCGGTGCACCACTCCGTTGCGGTGGGCGAAGGAGAGGGCATTGGCGATCTCGGCGCCGAGCCGGGCGGCGACCTTGGGGGAGAACCGTTCCTGTCGCCGCAGGTTCTCCGCCAGGGTCCGACCCCTCACGTACTCCATGGCCATGAAGTAGGTGTTGCCGCTTCGGCCCCAGTCGTAGACGCCCACGATGTTGGGGTGGTTGAGCCCGGCCACCGACTGGGCCTCGCGGCGGAAACGCTCGACGAAGTTCGGGTCGATGGCGTGCTCGGGGAACAGAACCTTGATGGCCACGTCGCGGTCGAGCAGGAGGTCATGGGCGAGGAACACGTCCGCCATGCCGCCACGACCGATGCGCCGCTCGATCTGGTATCGATCGTTGATGATCGGCTGCTCGGAATTCGACATAAGGCCCCCTCGAGGATACCCCCGGTGCTCAGGGCACGAGGGACAGGGCCGCGTCGAGCAGTCGCTTGGCGATGGGACCGGCGAGGCGACCTCCCGTGCTCGACGAGATTTCGTCGTTCACCCCGCGCAGCATGACCGCGACCGCGACGCGGGGCGCATCAGCGGGTGCGAATCCCATGATCCAGGCGTGCGATCTCTCCGTCTCGCCCTCCGGGTTGAGTTGCGCCGTGCCGGTCTTCGCGGCGGCCTGGATGCCGCCCTTGAGCGTCATGCAGCACGAGGCCGTGCCGTTGCGTACGACCTCGACCATGAGGTCGGTGAGCAGGGCCGCGGTGTCCGCGCGCATGGGAACGAGCCACGTCTCGGGCCGGGCGCGATAGATGACGGTGCCGGTGTTCGTGCGCGTCTCGGCGATGACGTGGGGCACCATCATGCGCCCGCCGTTGCCCACCGCGGCGGCGATCATCGCCATGTGGAGAGGGGTCACCTGGACGTCGCCCCCGCCGAAGCCGTGCAGTGCCAGCAGGGCGAGGGCGTCGTCGAATCGTGAGGGCCGTCCGCCGAACGTGCTCGCAGCGCTGGCGGGGAGGTCGAAGGGGATGCGCTGCTCGAAGCCGAACCGGTCAACTCCGTCCACGAAGAGGGCCGGGCCGAGTTCCACCGCGGTCCGCGCGAACGGGATGTTGCAGCTGCGCCGGAAGACCTCGAGGAGGGTGCCACCGCAGGCCCGTCCCCCGTAATTGCGCAACGGCTTGGTGGTGTCCGGGGGCACCCAGGCGCGTTCCTCGGGGAAGACCGTGTCGAGGGTGAGGCCTCCCCGCTCGAGCCCGATCGCGGTCGTGAGCACCTTGAAAGTGGACCCGGGCATGTAGCGCTCTTGGTAGGCGTTGGCCAGCAGGGGTTTGCGCCGGTCATCGTGAAGAGCAGCCAACGCGGCAGAAGCGACGTCGCCGTCGTGGGCGACGACGGGGTTCGGGTCGAAGGAGGGCCAGGACCACATCGCGAGCACCGCGCCGGTGCGCACGTCGACCACCACGGCGGACCCCTCTCGCTCGCCGAGCGCTTGCTTGGCGACGCGCTGCAGGTCGGCCCGCAGCGTGAGATGCACCGAGCCCGTGGGGTCGCCGCCACCGAAGATGCCACCCACGGCCGCGAGCTGCTGGGCCGGGTCCTTGCCGACGAGCACGGCATTCTGAGTGCGCTCGAGCTGCGTGGCCCCGTAGTCGAGCGTGTAGTAACCGGTCACGTGGGCGAAGAGGTCACCCTGGGGGTAGACGCGCTGCCAGTCGAACCGGCTGCCCGGGTTCACGGTCTCGGACACCGGTTCGGTGGCCGCCACCACCGTTCCATCCGCGGTGACGATGGGTCCGCGTCTGTCGTCGAACTCGCGCGCCGAGACGCGGTTGTTGCGCGGGTCGCTCGCCAGGCCCTCCTGGCGGAAGTACTGCCAGTTCGTCGCCTGCACGAACAGGACGAGGAAGAGCAACGAGAGCGCGACGGTGAGGCTCCGGATGCGCTGGTTCATGCCGCTGCCGCCCTGCGCCGGGCGATTCGGGCCGCCCATCTCTCGCGGGGACCGGGGAGGTCCTCGACTTCGTGCAGACCCCTGGCCGTCCCGTCGCTGATGCGCACGAGGAGGGCGAGCAGCACGTAGTTGGCCACGAGCGAGGATCCGCCGTAACTCATGAAGGGCAGGGTCACCCCGGTGAGGGGCACCACGCGCAGCACCCCCCCGACGATGATGAAGGTCTGCACCGCCAGGATGGTGGTGAGGCCGGTGGCGAGGAGTTTGTCGTAGTCGCGCTGGGCGCGCAGCGCGGTGCGCATCCCGGCCCCCGTCATGAGGAGGAAGGCGGCGAGAACCGCGGTCGCACCGAGCAGCCCCAGTTCCTCCCCGACCGCGGCGAAGATGAAGTCGTTGTGCGCGGCGGGAATGGCGCCGGGGTCGCCGAGCCCGAGGCCCGTGCCGGTGAGCGAGCCGTTGGCGAGGGCGAAGATGCCGCGGACGGGCTGGTAACCGGCCCCGGTGTAGTCGTCCCAGGGGTCGACCCAGATCTGCACGCGGGTGCGCACGTGGGAGAAGAGGTTGTACGCCGCGACGGCGGCGAGCGAGAACATCGCCCCGCCCGCGACGAGCCAGCCGCTCCGTTCGGTGGCGACCCAGATCATGACGATGAAGAGGGTGAAGAAGAGCAGCGACGACCCGAGGTCCCTCTGCCCCACCATGATCACCACCGACATCCCCCAGGCCACGAGGATCGGGGCGAAGTGCCGGGGCTCGGGCACCGGAAGGCCGGCGAACGTGCGCGAGGCGCGCGTGATGAGGTTGCGACGTTCGTCGAGATAGGCGGCGAAGAAGAGCGCGAGGAGGATCTTGGCGAACTCGCCCGGCTGGAAGTTGACCGGCCCGAGGCTCACCCAAATGCGGGCGCCGCCGCTCGTGAATCCGATCCCGGGAACGAGGGGCAACATGAGCAGGGCGAGACCCGCCACGAGCGAGGTCCACTGGTGGCGACGCAGGTCCGACGTGCGCGAGACCACGACCAGGGTCGCCACGAAGGCAGCCACACCCACGAGCGTCCAGGTGGCCTGCAGACCCGCCCACCGGTCCGAGATGCGCGCGATCATCACCCACCCGATGCCGTGCAGGAAGGCCGCCGTGGGCAGGAGCATGGGGTCGGCTCCCGACGCCGTGCGGCGCACGGCCAGGTGGGCGAGCAGGAGCAAACCGAGCACGGCGGCAAGGAAGGGCACGAGCGTTGCGGGCAGCGACGAACGTCGCCCGAGAGAGGCCAGCATGTATGCCGCACCGGCGATCGCCCCGGCCAGGAGCACGAGGCCCAGTTCCACGCCCCTGCGGGCGCGGGCGATCCCCTCAGCCACCCGCTGTGGTGGTGGTCGCGGACCCGGGGACCGTCGTCGTGGTGGTGCCCACGACGGCGATCTCCACGAAGTCGAGGTACGTGCGTGCCTGACCAGGGGAGGAGAACGTCCTGTTGAGCGCGACGTCGCGCATGATGTCCTCGGGCAGGACATCGCCGGCGAGGCCGGTGACCGTGTCGATGGTGGGCTCAAACCACAGCACCCCGCCCGGCCGACCGCGGTAGATGGCGACGCGGTCGTTCTCGTCAAATCCGATAAACCATCCGCTGCGTGCGTACACGCCCGTGAGGGTGATCCCCGAGAGCACCACCGTCACGACGAGGGCCCAGAACAACGCCGCGCCCACGGGAATCCGGCGCCACCCGCGCGACGCCGCATCGGCGAGTTCCTCGAGCGGCGCGGTGTGGTCCGGGACGGGACGGTTCACCGGCTCGCTGATGTCGTCGAGGATGTCCACCACGATCACCGTGGTGTTGTCGTGGCCCCCGTTCGAGTTGGCCACCATGACGAGCACCTCGGCCAGTTCCTGGGGGTCGCTGTGCCGGGTCATGAGCGTCTGGATCTGGGCGTCGCTCACCTCGTCGACGAGCCCGTCCGAGCACAGCAGCAGGCGGTCGCCCGTGCGCACTTCCTGGAGGAAGACGTCCACGGCGACGTGACGGTCGATGCCGAGCGCGCGGGTGACGATGTTGCGTCGGGGGTGCACGCGCGCTTCCTCGGCGGTGAGCACGCCCTCGTTCACCAATTCCTGCACGTAGGAATGGTCGACGGAGATGCGCACGAGGCGGCCGTCTCGATGGAGGTACACGCGGGAATCGCCGACGTTGGCCACCATCATCACGGGCGCCTCGCCCGGCAGAACGGTCGCGGCGGCCAAAGTGGTGCCCATGCCGCGCTGGGCGGAGTCGTCGAGGCTCGCGGTGTAGATCGCGGTGTTCGCCTGCTGCACGAGTTCACGGAACTCCGCCGCGTCATCCAGACCCAGACGGGCGCCGGCCTTGACCGTCGTGACGGCGAGCGCGCTCGCCACCTCACCGGCGTTGTGGCCGCCCATACCGTCGGCGACGACGAAGATGCCGTGCTCCGCGGAGTACGAGTCCTCGTTCTGTGTCCTCACCATCCCGGCATCGGTAGAGGCGCCCCAGCGCATTTTCACGTGCGCACCTCCATCACCGTCGATCCGACCTGCACGCGGTCGCCGCGACGCAGCGACTTCTCCCCGGTGATGCGTTGACCGTTCACGTAACTGCCGTTCGTCGATCCGAGGTCGACGAGCCACGGACCGGATGGGCGAACCTCGATCCGGGCATGGTGCGAGGAGATGAACGTGTCTGACTCCAGCACCACGTCGTTGTCGTCCGCTCGTCCGAGGGTGAGAGTGTCGGCGAGCACGTGGGACGCGCCGCGCATCCGGCGCGGCTCGAGGACGACGAGAATGGTGCGACCGGCCGCACGGGGCGCGCGCCGGCCGCCGAGGATTCCGGTGCGATTCCCGTCACCGACCGCGACGACGGGCGTGCGCACTTCGTTCCACACGCTCCAGAGCACGCGGGCGAAGAAGAGATAGATGAGGGCGAGAAGACACAGCTTCAGCAGGTTGAGGATCTGATCGGTCATGGTCGCTCAACGTTTCCCGACGTGCCGGGGAGGCTCCCGCGGTCGGCGTTCAGGTGGCCTCGAATCGGAGCTGGACCGTGCCGAGGTTGATGACGTCACCGTGCTGGAGCAACTGGTCGCCCGACACCAGGACCCCGTTGATCTTGGTGCCGTTCGTGGAGCCCATGTCGTTGATGAGGACGCCAACACGCGCGCACACCAGGCGCGCGTGCCTCCGACTGACGTTCGAGTCGTCGACGACGATGTCGCTCTGCAGGTGACGGCCGATGACGTATTCACCGTCGCGCAGCTCAACCCGCTGGCCGCCGGGGAGCGTGAGCACGGAGGGCGGGCGTTCGCCGCCGGGCGTGGCCGTGACGACCACCTCGGGCAGCGGAGGAAGTGCGGCGATGGCGGGGTCCTGACGGGTGTGGCGCGCCTCGACGCGGAACTGACCCTTGCGGAGGTCGGGCTGGGTCCGCAGGGAGACCCGTGGTTTTCCCTCGACCACGTAGCCCTCCTGGGCGATGTACTCGCGGACGGCCACGGTGAGCTCCTGGAGCAGCGACATCTCGAGTTGGTCGCGGCCGAAGGCTTCACGATCGGACGGGCTCAACTCGACGACGTAGGTGTTGGGGACCACCCGCCGTCCGTTGGCGTCGATTCCCCGCTCCCCGTCGATGAGCTGGATGAGCCGGCGTCCGATGTGGAGGGGCTTGACCTCGCCGCGAAAGATGCGGGAGAAGAAGCCGTCCACCGCGCCTTCCATCGTCTTCTCCAGAGATCCCCGGGCCATGGGGGACAAGGCTAATCGCGGGGCAGGTGCCCCGCCGCGAGTTGCCTGTCGAGGTCGGGGGCGTTCCTGTCCCTGTCGCTCATGATGATGCCGTCCCCGATCGGCCAGTCGATGCCCACGCGGGGGCACAGGGGCGAGACGGTGAACTCGGCGGTGGGGTCGTACTCGGACGAGACGAGGTAAGCGACGACGGTGCCGTCGTCGAGGGCGTGGAACGCATGTCCGAGATCCCCGGAGATGAGCATCGCCGAGCCGTCCTCGAGGGTGAGTCGGCGGCGGATCCACCTGCCGAAGGTGGGCGATGCGGGTCGGATGTCCACGACGTAGTCGTCAATGGCCCCGGCGAGCACCGTGACGAGCTTGGCCTGGCCTGCCGGGGCGATGCTGTAGTGGATTCCCCGCACCGTTCCTCGTCGCGAGTGCGAGATGTTGGCCTGTGCCGGGGTGAAGTCGAGTCCGCACGCGTCGAGGATCGCGGTGTGCCGGAACCATTCCTGGAACCATCCGCGATCGTCGTGGCGGCGGACGGGCTTGAGCAGCCAGGAACCCGCGATGCCGGTGGCGACGGCGTCCATGTCCCTCAGTCCACTCCCGCGGCGGCGACGATGCGGGGCAGGGCCTCGGCGAGCGCCTCGGACCACGGTCGCATCGGGGCGACGCCGGCACGCGCCGTGTTGTCGGTGCCGAGGATCGACCATGCGGGTCGAGCGGCGCGTGCGGGGTACTCGGAGGCGTGGATGGAGGAGACGAGTCCGGGGTCGACGCCGAGCAGTCGGTAGATCTCGCGAGCGAACCCGAACCACGTCGCGGCGCCGGTGTTGGTGCCGTGGTACGTGCCGGCCCCGACCCCGGTGGTCACGAGGTCGATGATGTGCCCCGCGAGGTCGTCGGCCGAGGTCGGTGCCCCGTGTTGATCGTCGATGACCCGTACCGCGTCCCCGGCGAGTGCCCGCGCCGCCATGGTGCGCGCGAAGTTCCGCCCGTGTGCCGAGTACAGCCATGCCGTGCGCACCACGAGTGCTCCGCGGGGGTGCGCCGCCCGCACCGCCTGTTCGCCCTCCCACTTCGTTCGGCCGTAGGCGTTGACCGGATTCGCCGGCTCCGACTCGGCGATCGGTCCCGGGCCGGTGCCCGAGAACACGTAGTCGGTCGACACGTGCACGAGCGTCGCCGAGGCATCGGCCGCGGCTTCGGCGACGATGCGCGCACCGTCCCGATTGACGACCTCCGCCTCGACTTCCCGCCCCTCGGCGGCGTCCACGTTCGTCCATGCGGCCGCGTTGACGATGACCGACGGTACGACACGCTCCACCAGGCCATCGACGGCCACGGGGTCGGTGATGTCGGTGTCGCCGCGGGAGCATGCGACATGGTCGATCCCCCGCGCGACGAGGGCGGCACGCAGGCAGCGCCCCAGTTGACCGTTCGCGCCGAGCAGCAGCCACATGTTCAACGACCGCCGTGCTTGAGGGGATGCCACCAATCGGGGTTGTCCCGGTACCACTCCACCACCGCGGGGAGTGCCTCGACGAGGGGAAGCCGCGGCGCGTATCCGAGCTCGTCGCCGATCTTCGACCAGTCCACGCTGTACCGCCTGTCGTGTCCGGGACGGTCCTCGACGTGGCGGATGCGGCTCTCGTCTTCGCCGAGCAGCTCGAGGACGAGGTGCGTGAGGTCGAGGTTGCTCAACTCGGTCCCTCCACCGATGTTGTAGATCTCGCCGGCCCGTCCGCCGGCGACGACGAGATCGATGGCCCGGCAATGGTCGTCGACGTGGAGCCAATCACGACGGTTCAGCCCGTCTCCGTAGACCGGCACGTCGAGACCCTCGAGCAGGTTGGTGATGAAGAGGGGGATGATTTTCTCGGGGTACTGGTGCGTGCCGAAGTTGTTCGAGCATCGCGTGACCCGGACGTCCATGTCGTGGGTGCGGTGCGCGGCGAGTGCGAGGAGGTCCGAACCGGCCTTGCTGGCCGCATAGGGACTGTTCGGTGCGAGTGGCTGCATTTCGTCCCAGCTTCCCTCGTCGATCGTTCCATACACCTCGTCGGTGGAGACATGGACGAAGACGCCGACGTCCGCCCGACGGGAGGCATCGAGCAGGCATTGTGTGCCGAGCACGTTCGTCGACACGAACACCGAGCCCGCTCCGATGGAACGGTCCACATGTGACTCGGCGGCGAAGTGGACCACCACGTCGTGCCCGGGGAGGTGCTCGTCAAGAAGCGCTTCGTTCCGAATGTCACCCTCGATCACGGTGAGCCGGGGGTCCCCGATCACCGACCGGAGATTGTCGGGGTTGCCGGCATAGGTGAAGGCATCCCACGCGGTGACACCTTCGACGGCGGACCCCCATCGCCCGTCGAGCAGTCCGCGCACATGGTTCGATCCGATGAAGCCCGCTCCACCCGTCACGAAGTACCGCACGAACAGCGAGGCTACGGCACCCCGGAACAGGGCGCTGATTAGGCTCGCGCGGGTGAGGGGCATCGTTCTGGCCGGCGGTACCGGCTCGCGCCTGTGGCCGGTGACGCGGGGAGTGAGCAAGCAGCTCCTGCCCATCTACGACAAGCCCCTCGTCTATTACCCGCTCGCCACCCTCATGTCGGCCGGGATACGCGAGGTGCTCGTGATCACGACACCGGCGGATGCCGCGGCGTTCCGGTCGGTCCTCGGTGACGGGGCCCGATGGGGAATGTCCATCTCTTTCGCGGATCAGTAGAGGCCCGACGGCATCGCCGAGGCCTTCCTCATCGGCGAGGAGTTCGTGGCCGGGGAACCCGTGGCGCTCATCCTCGGGGACAACGTCTTCCACGGCGCTGGTCTGGGCGAGATGATGCGTTCCATCGACGCGACGAACGGCGCCACGATCTTCGCCTATCGCGTCGGCAATCCCGGCGCCTACGGGGTCGTCGAGTTCGACCCCGAGGGGCGGGCCGTCTCGATCGAGGAAAAGCCCGCGCGGCCCAGGTCGCACTACGCGGTTCCGGGGCTGTACTTCTACGACGGCGACGTGGTGGACATCGCCAAGGGCGTGACCCCCAGTGCCCGCGGCGAGCTGGAGATCACGGCGGTGAACGGTGAGTATCTCCGCAGAGGACGACTCTCGGTGCGGGTCCTGCCAGAGGGGACCGCATGGCTCGACTCGGGCACGTTCGAATCGCTCCACGATGCGGGCAGTTACGTGCGCGTCATCGAGGAACGGCAGGGCACCAAGGTGGGGTGCGTGGAGGAGATCGCCTGGCGCAACGGGTGGATCGACGATGACGGCCTCGCGCGGCTGGCCTCCGAGCACGCCCCGAGCCCCTACGCCGCCTATCTCCGCGCGCTGACTTCCCCGCGGTCGTGATGACCACGGAGCACGTCCCGACACGTGTGGCACCGGCACACCGCCTGTGGCGGGCCGGCTCCGACGACGATCCGCGGGCGGTGCGCCTCGCGCGCACCGTCTCGGTGGCTGCCGTGGCCCTCTTCACCCTCGTCGTGTGCGAGTGGCAGCCCCATCGCTTCTTCTCCCGCGGAGGCTTCAGCAGCGACTTCTACGACGTGCAGGCCCGCGCCTTCCTGCACGGTCGTCTCGACGTGCCCGCCGACATCGCGGGGATCGAGGGTTTCCTCGTCGACGGCCGCACCCATCTCTACTTCGGTCCGCTGCTGGCCGTCGTGCGTCTGCCCCTCGTTGCCTTCGGCGCGTGGGCGGACGGTCGCGTGAGCAGACTCTCGATGGTCGTCGCGTTCTTCGCGTTGTGCACCCTCGCGTACCACCTCGCGGTGCGCGTGCGGCGACTCGTCGGGGCGGGAACGGGTTGGGCTCCGGGGCCGGCGGTCGCCGTGGCCCTGGTGGCCTTCTCGCCGGCACTGTCCCTCGCCGGGCAGGCGACGGTCTACTACGAGACGGAACTGTGGGCATTCGTGCTCGTGATGCTCACCTTCGTGCTCGTCCTCGATCTGTGGGCCCGACCGAGCGCAGTGTCCGCGGTGTGGGCGGCGACCGCGGCATCCGCGACGGTTCTCACACGGGCATCGGTGGGACTCGGGGCGGTGGCCGTGGTCCTCCTCGCCATGACGATCATCGCCCGTCGCCACCCTTCGGTGGTGCTCGTCGGTGCGGGAGCACTCGCCGTCGGTCCGGTCACCCATGTCGTCCTCAACCTGTTCAAGTTCGGCTCGGCCTTCGGTCTGCCCGCCGACCGTCAGGTCCTGACATTGGTCGACCCGCGGCGTGCCGAATGGTTCGCCGCCAACCACGACAGTTTCTTCGGATGGGACTTCCTTCCGACGACTCTGTTCCACTACCTGCGCCCGGATGCGGTGGGGTTCGAGCGTCTGCTGCCGGTCGTCAGGTTCGGTCCCGCCGCGCGGGAGTTCGGCGGGAGCCTCGAGAGTTACACGCCGTCGTCGTCGATCACGGCGGCGGCCACGCTGGCGTTCCTTCTCTTCCTCGGAGGGTGCGCGCTCATCGTGCGTCGTCGGACATGGTCGCTCCTCGCCTTCCCCGGGGGGGCACTGGTCGCGGCGGGACCGACCCTGCTCATCGGATTCATCGCCCAGCGGTACCTCGTCGATCTGCTTCCGATCCTCGTGGTTCCCGCCGTCCTCGCCGCGACGACCGCACCACGGCTCGGCGGACGACCGATGCGCGCGGCCATCGGTCTCCTCGTCGCATGGGGGGCGTGGAGCAACGTCGCCTTCGCGGTCTGGCTCGGCTCCGTCGAGAGCTCCGGTTTCACCGACATCCGACACCGGGTCGATGGGTTGTTGTTCGACGGCGCGCCGCAGGATGTGGGATCCGTCGTGCGTCCGGTGCCCCGCGACGGCTCCGTGGCCATCGACGGTCCGTGCGACGGCCTGTACGTGGCACGGAGCGGCGAGTGGGTCGCCCTCGAGTTGGCCGATGGCGTCCGTCGCGTCGAGGGATCCTTCGACCCGTCCCTCGGTCCGACGCTGCTCTCGTCGGCCGATGATGGCGTGATCGGGATCCAGCCCGTGGGTTCGGATCTGTTGTCGGTGGTCTGGACGCGTCCCGATGGTTCGGTGACCCGGGGCGAGAGCGTGTCATGGTCCGGAGGACCGGTGGATGTGGAGGTCGTGTCCGATCCGGTCTCCGACCATCTGCTGAAGGGTCTGCGCGTCCGCATCAGCGACCGCATGGCCCTCGCCGACTTCCGTTCGCCCCGTCTCGCCGGGATGATGCGAGGAGGGGGTTATCTGGTGGGGGTCGCCGATGACCGGTCCACGCCCGTGTGCAACCGATTGCGGGAACGCGCGGGGTGACCGTGCCCGAGCGGTTCCGCTCTAGGATTCTGCGGCGATAGGGACGAAGGTCGAGGCGCATGTCCGTCCACGAAGAGAGATCCGCGGGCGTGCACGAGCGGACATGGATCGTCATGCCCGCCTACAACGCCGAGGCGACCGTCGCACAGACCTTCGCGGACATACCCGAGGTCCTGAAGAAGCGGGTGATCCTCGTGGACGACGGGTCCCGCGACGGAACCGTGGACGTCGCCCGCGGTCTCGGCATCGAGGTGATCGTCCATCCCGAGAACCGGGGCTACGGGGGGAATCAGAAGACCTGTTACGCGGCGGCGCTCGAGAGGGGCGCGGACATCGTCATCATGCTCCATCCCGATTACCAGTACGACTCCAGGGTGTCCCTCGTGATGGCGGAGCTGATCAGGTTCGGGATCTGCGACATGGTGCTGGGGAATCGGATCCGCACCCGGCACGAGGCCTTGGCCGGCGGGATGCCCAGGTGGAAGTACCTCATCAACCGGGCCTCGACGTTCCTCGAGAATTTCGTCCTTGGGCAGTCCATCGGCGACTTCCACAGCGGTTTCCGGGCGTACTCACGGCGGATCCTCGAGACGGTTCCGTTCCGGGAGAACTCCGACGACTTCGCCTTCGATCAGCAGTTCCTCGTGCAGGCCGTCGCCTACGGATTCCGCATCGGCGACGTTCCCGTTCCCGTCCGCTACATGAAGGAAGCCTCGTCCATCAGTTTTCGCCGCAGCCTCCGTTACGGGTTCGGTGGCCTCGGCGCCATCGGCTCGTACTGGTTGTGCAAGTGGGGGGTGTCCCGCGATCCCAAGTTCGCCGGACACCGCGAGAGCAGGAGAGAGCGTCTGCCATGAACGCGCCGACCGGTGAGCGTTATCCGGTGAAGGCGAGCCCGTACTCGAGCCACTCCCGGATCGTCGAGATGTGCGGCGACGGCCACGGACGTCGTGTCCTCGATGTGGGCTGCGCCCGGGGCCATCTCGGTTCCCTCTTGCTGGGGGAGGGCTGGGCGGTGACGGGCATCGAGCCCGACCCGGACGACGCGGCGGTCGCGAGGAATGCCGGCCTCGAGGTCGTCGTCGCTCCGGCGGAGCAGGCGCTCTCGGGCCTCGCACAGCGACATGCCGTGATCGTCTTCGCCGACGTCCTCGAGCACATGGTCGACCCCGCGGCGGTCCTGTCGGCGGCCGTTCCGCTGCTGGAGCCGGGAGGGCGCATCATCATCTCGATGCCCAACGTCGCTCATCTCACGACGAGACTGCAGCTGCTGTTCGGTTCGTTCACCTACACCGACCGCGGGATCCTCGATCGGACGCATCTGCGCTTCTACACGCGCAGGACGGTGCGCTCCCTCGTCGAGGGCTGCGGGTTGTCCGTGGTGCGGATGACGGCGACACCTGCCCCGATCGAGGAGGTGTTGCCCGTCCTCTTGCGCTCGCGAATCCTCCGACCAATCCTGGCGCTGTGTGCGCTCGCCGCGCGGATACGTCCGTCCCTCCTCGGCTATCAGTTCATCATCACGGCCGAGCGGCCCTGAGGGCCGCAGACGAGGGGTTGGGGCGCTCCCGGGGGGTTGCTAGCGTCGGCGTTCTCATTCACTCGCGCGAGTGGCGAAATGGCAGACGCGCTGGCTTCAGGTGCCAGTGTTCGAAAGGACGTGGGGGTTCAAGTCCCCCCTCGCGCACCACCGTTGACCGGTTCCCCGCGGGGATCGGCGGCGTCAGGCGATGATGATGCCGAGGGCGCCGGTGTCGCCGGGATCGGTCTCCAACCCGACTCCTCCGTGCACCACCAGGATCACGCGGTCACCCGCGGAGAGACCCGACAGGTCAAGTTCCACCGAGTAGGGGAGCGACTCCTCCATGGATCCTGCCTGGGTGCGCGCCTCGGCCACAATCGTTCCCGGGTCGTCGGCGAGCACGGCGAAGACGTGCACCAATCCTTCGAATCCGCGCGCGACTCCGGTGACGGTGATCGAGCCCGCCTTCACGGTTGACCCCGCCTCGGGAGACGCGATCGTGGCGTGGTCGTTCACCACGCCGATGATGAACCACGGGGCGGCGGGACCGGTGCGGCGCAGCAGGATCGTGCCTCGCACCGCGTCCGCCGATGCGCCCTCCACACCCATCTCGATCTCTCCGCTGAGTGCATCACCGGCCTGGAACGCACCGAGACGCGCGGGCACACCCATGACCTCCTCGATGAAGGCCCGGGCGGCGGCGTCGGGGGTGTCGTAGACGACGCCCGTCCCAGGGAACAGGGCATTGGCTGGGGTCTCCGGCGCGGGTGCCGTGGTGGACACGGTTGGCACCGTGGTGTCCGTGCTGCCGCCGCCGGATCCGCAAGCGGGGAGCACGAAGAGTGCGGCGGTGACGAGGACGGCGGACGACAGGCGTGTCATGGCACGAGCCTGTCACAGCCCGTCGGGGCTCGGGTCACATGCGGCGGAGTCGACGCAACTGGGTGGTGATGTAGGGCCGCGCCCGTCGTCATCAACCCCGGTGGCGGTCGTCTGGCCGATGGCTCCGACGGCATCGCCTCGGTGTTCAACGGCGCCGAAGACCTCGGCAACGACACGAACACGGTGTCCAACACCGGCTCGGACCAGATCTTCTACGCCAACACCCCGCAGTGGTGCTGTGGGGGCGGCGGACTGGTGCTCGCTATCGGCGGTACGACCTACGGAGAAGCCGGAGCAGCCTCCAACGAGTCGTTGCCGAGCTTCGATTCCATCGCGGTGACCTCGGTCTCGGGGTCGGCGCGCAAGATCAACAACGGCGTGAACGACAACTCGATCCAGGCCCTCACCAACACCGGTGACGGCTCGGCCACCATCAAGTACGAGATCACCCACGGTGGTCGCCTGTACCGCGTGACCCGCGTTGTTTCGTACGTCTACCCGGACAAGTACTACTCCGAGTCGTACTCGGTGACGATCCCGTCGGGCAACACCGACCCGGTCAAGCTGTACTACGGCGGTGACGCCGCCCCCGGTGGCGAGGACAGCGCCTATGGCAAGTTCTACGACGTCAACGGCCGTCGTTTCTTCCTCTCGCTCGAGCCGAACAGCGGCATCTACCTCGGTTTCGTGGAGACGCCGGGCAGCGAGTTCGACCACTACTTCGTGGGCGAATATGACGAGCCGTACCCGATCATCGCTGCGGGTCAGGATCTTCCTGACACGGTGGACGAGACCCCTGACACCGACATCGGCGTGCAGATCCAGTGGAACTTCGGTTCCACCCCGGGCACCTACACCCGCTCGATGACCGGCGTGTCCGGCTTCGTGGCCGATGTCGACTCCGACGTGAACAGCCTCCCCGCGACCGGCATGAACCTGAACCTCGCACTCGCGGGTCTGGCCACCGGCATGCTCGGAGCGATCGTCTTCGCGGCATCGCGTTCCACGCGTCGCTTCGCCTGATCGAACGACTTCCATGAGAATGGCCCCGGGGTTCGCCCCGGGGCCATTCTCGTTGTGGGATCAGTGCCGGCCCCGACGCACGACCGTCGACCTCGCCGATCAACCTCGTCCGTCGATCTGGCGTGACGACCTCACGTGACGACGTAACGTGACGACATGGGCACGGGACGGTTCGCTCCCTCCCCCACGGGTGACCTGCACCTCGGCAACCTGCGCACCGCCATCGCGGCCCACGCGTCGGCGCGCGCCGCGGGCGGCCGGTTCCTCGTGCGCTTCGAGGACCTCGATCGGGTGACCTCTTCCCGCGACATCGCCGCGCGCCAGCTGCGCGACCTCGCCGAGCTCGGCGTGACCTGGGACGAGGAACCGGTGTTCCAGAGCGAGCGCTTCGCGCTGTACGAGGCGGCCCTCGACGACCTGATGCACCGCGACCTCGTGTACCCCTGTTTCTGCAGTCGTCGTGAGGTCCGCGAGGCGGCGGCCGCCCCACACGACGGCGCAAGGCGCTATCCGGGGACGTGTCGCGACCTGAACGAGGGTGACCGGCGGCGACGTTCAGCCGAGCGTCCGCCGGCCCTGCGACTGCGCACCGCCGGGGAGACGGTCGGTTTCACTGACCTCATGCTCGGACGCGTGGAAGGAACCGTGGACGACATCGTCCTGCGCCGGAACGACGGAGTGCCCTCGTATCACCTCGCCGTCGTCGTGGATGACGCCGATCAGGGTGTCACCGAGGTGGTGCGGGGTGACGACCTCGCTCCCGTCACGCCGTCCCACATCCACTTACAAGGTCTCCTCGGTCTGCCCACACCCGAGTACCGCCACGTGCCTCTGATGCGGGGTCCGGACGGGGAACGACTGGCCAAACGGCACGGGGCGGTGACCCTCGCCGAACTGCGCGCCGAGGGCACGGACCCTTCACTGGTCATCGTGTCGTTGCGCGCGGACGTGGAAGCATGGATGCATCATGAGTGACCTCGAGAACCTCCTCGGCTACGTCGGTGCCCGCGAGGGCGGAGATGCACCGGTTCCCGTCGAGGTCGCCCCCGACATCCTCACGATGCCGTTCTGGACGCCGGAGTTCTGCGCCCTCGTCGTGCGGGCCGCCGAAGCCACAGGGACTTTCGCGCCGGATGCCGACGACCCGGTGCCCGGGCACGAGGTCTCACTTGCCGCAATCGCCCCGGCCCTGTACGCGCACCTCGAGAACGACATCGGCCGGCGAATGTGGCCTGCCATCAGGGGATGGTGGCCCCTCGTCGATTACCACGGCCTGCGCGATGCCTTCGTCATCAAGTACGAGAAGGGCGGGCAGGAGGAACTGCGCATGCACCACGACGTGGCGCAGGTGTCGGCCAGCATCAAATTGAACGACGGCTACGAGGGCGGTGCACTCGCCTTTGCGCGCCAGAAGTGGAACACCTCCGGCCTGCCGGTCGGCGCCCTCGTCGCCTGGCCGAGTCTCGTCACCCACCCCCACGCCGGCGAGCCGCTCGTGTCGGGCACGAAATACAGCCTCACCATCTGGTGCGAACTGCCCCTCGCCTACGACTGAGCGGCGTCAGGAGGGGTCGTTCGGGCCAGCAGGCCTGATGCGCAGGCTGCGTCCCTCGGCGGTGCGGCACGCGCCGGTCTCGAGGTCGAAGCGCCAGCCGTGCAGCGTGCACACGAGGTCGCAGCCGTCGATCTCGCCGAAGACGGCCAGGTCGGCGTCGCGGTGCGGACAGCGCCGCTGCACGATGTGGTCGCCGATGCGCACGTCGGCCTCGTCGCCGCCCCTCGCACCTGACTTCATGGAGGCCTCGGCCTCGGTGCGGTTCATCTTCTCCACCGAGAGCGACTTGAGGAAGTTGTAGAGGCTCTCGTTGTAGTCGCCGGCACGCCACGCGGTGAACCGACAACTGAGCAGCAGCGAGTTCGACCAGTCGAAGGCGCGGTCAGCGATGACGCGCTCCAGCAGGTCGCGCGCGATGCCGAAGCGGAACGCGAAGGGCTGGTCGTCCCCTTCGCGGTGTTCCTCGACGCGACCCGCGAGGAAGTCCACGTACACCCCGACGTCCGTGGTGCCGTCCGGACGCAGCGCGTTGATGACGCAGTTGGCGCCGATATTGGCGCGCAGCGTTGGCGCCATGGCCAGCAGTGGCTCCCACCACAGGCGCAAGGCGCCCACGATGTCGGTGGCCGGTCGCGCCCAGGAGGCGCGCTGGGCCTCGATCCAGGGCATCCAGTCGCGCTGATAGTCGCGGAGGTAGGACTCCTTGTCGGTGAAGATGCGATCGACCCCGGCGTCGTCCATGGGCTGGGTGACCGTCACCGTGCCGTTCTCCACGGTGAACACCGTTCCCGGGATGGTGACGGCGGCATTCGACCGGCCCGCGGCGGCGAGTCGGCGACGGAACTCGGTCTGGTCGGGGAAGATGCTGATCTCGTCGCCGGTGATCATGTTGTTGCCCCACAGATCGGGGTCGAGGAAACAGGGCGGCCCGGCGGAGGGTGCCACGACACGCGCGTCGATGGCCTCCACGTAGCGCATCGCCCGGGCGAACTGGCTCTCGACCTTGGCCTCGCAGAGTCTCTTCTTCTCGTCCGCGTCCATCTCGTACACCATCGGGTACCAGATCGCCCCGGAGAATTGCAGCCAGTGCACGTCGACCGGCCCGTGGGCGCCGAGTTCGCCGAGATCGTGCGTGCGGCAGTCGTTCTGGTCGACGACACGCCCCGTGGCGTCCGACACGACGATTGCCGAGTCCCCGCCCGGTCCGTCGGTGATCGAGGTCTCGACGTGGATGGCCACGGACACGCCGGGCGAGATTTCGCGCTCAACACCGTGCGACGTGCGGATGAAGCGGCGGAACCCGAGCTTGTTGAACTCGCGTTCGAGTTCACGGGTGGGATAGTCGGGCAGCAGGACCGTGACGTCCTTGTTCATCCTCTCGGCGAGGAACGCGGCATCGAAGTGGTCACCGTGCAGATGTGAGACGTAGAGGAAGTCCGGGTTGCAGATTTCCTCCATGAGGGCCGGGTCGAGGCGATCGTTGCGCGGGAACACGAACCACGACCCGAAGAAGGCCGGCGTGAACCACGGATCACAGGTGATCGTGGCGCCGGCGGCGCGGATGAGGATGCCCGCGTGGCCGATGGAGACGGCCTGCACGCGTCAGGCCTTGGGCGGGTCGATCGACTGCGTTCCGCCCGTCGAGACATGCTCGGTCCAGGCGGAGCCATTCCAGTAGCGCAGCTCGAAACGTCCCGAGGGGTCCTTGTACCAGTTGGCGGGAACCGACGGCGCAGGTCCGGTCTGTGCAGTGGCCGTGGGGGCCACGGCGGGCTGTGGTGTGGTCGTCGCCGGGGACGCGGCTGCAGCCGTGGTCGGGGTGGTGGCCGTCGTGACGGTCGATGCCGTCATTCCGGGCCGCGGTGCCACCGCGACGTTGCCGGCGTGACGGATGAAGGCATGGAGCCAGTTGGTGCCGTCACTGACGATTTCGACGACCTCCCACCCTTCGTGGGAGCGGCGCGTCAGTTCGGCGGCGAGTTCCTGGGGATTGCGGAACGATTCGGAGACGACGTCGTAGGTGTACATGGTTCCCACCCTACTGTCCACGGCCGTCGGGCTCGCCCGTGGGGTCCTCTGCGCGCACGAGGGCGTCCACGTCGGTGCCCCGCACGGGGCCGTCGTGCACGAGTCGCCCGTCGCGCAACGCAACGATGCGACCGGCTCTCTTCACGAAGGACAGTTCATGCGTGGCCACGAGCAGGGTGGCTCCGGCCTCGGAGGCCCCGGCGAGCAAGTCGAGCAGGGCGTCCTTGCCGGCGGCGTCGAGACCCACGAAGGGCTCGTCCACGAGCAGCACGTCGAACGGACGCACGAACCCGAGGGCGATGGCCGACTTCTGGCGCAGGCCGCGGCTGAAGGTGCGCGGAAGGTCGTCGGCCCTGTCGTGCAGACCGAGACGACCGAGCAGGTCCATGGCCCTCATCTCCCAGTCCTCCACGCCGTGCATGCGCGCGACGAACTCGAGGTGCTCCCACAGACTGAGGTCGTCGTAGAAGAGAGGATGGTCGGCGATGTAGCTCACCGCAGCGCGCGCCGCCAGCGATCCCCGTGGGGCGCCAGCCACCGTGACCGTCCCGGCCGAAGGTTCGAGGAGTCCCGCCACGATGCGCAGGAGGGTGGTCTTGCCTGATCCGTTGTGTCCGATGAGGGCGAGTCGTTCCCCGGCGGTGACGGTGAGCGTCACGGGCTCTAGTGCAGCGGCGGCCCCATAGTCCTTGGCGATGCCGTCGATGGCGAGCACGATCGGGGCTGCTTCCTTTGCTCGGGCCGCACCGCGGCCGGGTGCCGACTTCCTCGTGGACTTCGCCGGGACCTTCGTCTTCGCCGGCTTCTTCTTGGCGGTAGTCCGCTTCGCGGGGGTCGTCTTCCTAGTGGTGGCCACGCTGCATCCGTCCTTCGTCGTGGGTCGGCGCGGGTCGGGCGCCGAGGGAATCGAACCATGTGCGGATGTCGTCCCGACGGTGCACCCACGCGACGACGAATCCGCACAGCAATGCCACCGCGAGCGCGCCGCGCATGGCGGTCGGCGCCAACGCCCCGCCGTCCTGTGAGGTCTGGCGCATCGCGGTGACGACGAGGGCAGCGGCCACGGCCACCGACGGGGGCCAGGCCGTGCGCAGCACCGTTCCCATCCCGCTCACCTCGGGAGGCAGGGCCAGGCCGCGGGTCGCTCCGGCCGCCGGGTCGGGTGCTCCGGCGACGATGTTGAGGGTGGCGCCCGCGAGACCACCGGCCACGGCGCACAGCACACCGACGATGGCCACGAGAATTCCGGGACGGTCGCCGGCACCGAGCGGGGCGAGCATGGCACCACCGACGGCGACGAGCGCGAAGGGCAGTGCTGTGACTCCGGGTGCGAGGAGGTGGCGCACGTGCACCTCACCGCGCAACACCGGGAGTGAGTCTCCGGTGTCGGAAAGGTCCACATGCTGCGAGAGCGGCTCGAGCAGTTCCAGCCCGAGCACGAAGAACAGACAACCTGCGACGACGATGAAGGGAGAGGCCCCCCGCCACACCGGCACGAGGGCGGCGCCCCCGGCCAGGGCGACGAGGGTCATGCGCACGAGGCGTCGCGCCGGTGTGCGTGCCAGTCCGCGCATGGCGCGCACCATCACGGGATCGCGCCGAGCACCGTTCACCTTCACCCATGGCGTGCGTCGGGGTCGCTCGGCCGAGAGTTGGCGACGCAACAACACGACGGTGCGGATGTCCTGCAGCGTCACGGCGAAGCGGAGTTGGGACACGAGTCCCCCGCGTACGGCGAGCTGTTCCACCGACATCGCGCCGACCACGGCGAAGGCCGCCGCGACGAGCCCGACGACGACGACGAGAGGGACGATGTCGAGGAGGCTCGCGTCGCGGGACGCCCACAGGGCGAACGCGCCGACGCGGTCGAAGGGGCCCGTCCCGACGATCAATCCCTCGAGTGCGACGGCCTGCCAGAGGACGAGCGCCCCCGACACGGTCGTGGACACGGCACGCGGGAGCCGCGCTGCGTGGACGAGCACGGCGACCGCGACGGAAGCGACCGCCACCGCACCACCGGCGATACCGCCCCACATCGACCATTCGGGGAGTGCGGCGGCGTCGGGCAGGCGGCGCCCGAGCAGTTGTCCGGCCACGGCACCGACGAGGACACCGGCGGATCCGACCGAGCGCATCCGCTGCACGAGCGGACGTCGCAGGGCCGCACCGCGCGGGACCGGGGCGAGCAACACGTGACCCACGTCGGCGGGTTCAACCGAGAGCGGTCCACCGGCGGCTCCGCTCGTCACCCCGAGGTGGAGGATCATCGCCGTCAGCAGGCCGAGCACCCCGGGTCCGTGGGTGGTGATGTCCGCGACGGTGCCGGGTCCGAGGGGATCCCCCCCGGCGAGATCGGAGAGAAAGAGGACGGCCCAGAGCCCGAGGAAGGCGGCGATGTAGACGCGGTAGAGGGCCTCGAACCACTCGATGGCGGCCACCCGGTTGCGACGGCGACGCACCCTCATCTCGTGCAGCGCACCGGGTCCCGTGTGCGCCATGGTCACCCCGCCAGTCTGACACCGGCGGGAGCCATGCCGAGGGAAAGACCCCGCGGGAGGCGAGAATGTCGGGATGGACACCGAGGCCATGGAGCTCTTCACCTCGATGCTCGCCCTCGCCACCGGTGCGGGTGCCCTCGTCATCCTCGTCGCGGCGGTGCTGGCCAGGTCGGTGCCCGCCGCCCGAACACTCATCGATGCGGTGCGCGAACTGGGGCCGTGGCTCATCTTTGCCGTGTCCGGCGGGGCCATGGCCGGAAGCCTGTGGTTCAGCGAAGTGGCCGACTTCGCACCCTGCAAGCTGTGCTGGTATCAGCGCATCGCCCTGTTCTCGATCGCGATCATCTCGCTGGTGGCGGCAATCCGACGCGACCGTCGCATCGCCCCCTACACCCTCGCGCTCGCCGCGGCGGGGGTCCTCGTGTCCACCTATCACTATCTCCTCGAGTGGTTCCCGCAACTGGAGACCAGCGTGTGCTCCGTGGACGTCCCCTGCACCTCGGTATGGTTCCGCGGCTTCGGGTTCGTGTCGCTCGCCCTGATGGCCGGCCTCGCCGGCCTGTTCGTCATCGTCGTGTCTTCGGTGCTCGTCGCCGGGGAGAAGTCGTCCCCCCGCTGAGAGAAAAGGAAACAGTCATGGCATATGCAAAGAGAGGATCGGCCGGCGGCGCCAAGGGCGGATCGGGCATGAAGAAGTCCTCGATGTGGGTGCTCATCGGCATCGGCGTCGTGGTGGTGCTCGCCGGCATCATCGCCATCGGTGCGAGCGGTGGCGGCGACACCGAGCCTGCGGGAACGACGATCCCCGGCCAACCCGCGAAATCCGAGTTCCAAGACGTGCAGACCACGGGCAACCCGCTCGCACCGCCGAACGGTGACGGCACCGATCTCGAGATCGGCAGCCCGGCTCCGAGCCTCCTCGGCTACACATCCGACGGCACGAAGGTGGACGTCGTCCCCGGCGACGGATCCGGTCCGATCATGCTCGTGTTCCTCGCGCACTGGTGTCCGCACTGCAACGCCGAGATCCCCGTACTCATCGAATGGAAGGAGGCGGGCCTGATGCCCGCCGGTCTGCGCGTGGTGGGTGTGACCACATCGTCGAACAAGCGTCAGCCCAACTGGCCGCCGTCCGAGTGGCTGGAGGACAAGCGGTGGCCGTTCGAGGTCCTGGCCGACACCGAGTCGAACGTGGCCGCCAACCTCTACGGCGTCACCGGGTTCCCCTTCATCGTCGTCATCGACGCTGAGGGCAAGGTGAAGGGTCGCACATCGGGCGAGAAGGGACTCGAGGCGCTCGCGTCGTTCGTGGACGTGGCGCTCGCCTCCTGAGCCGCGAAATCGACCGAACCGCGTCGCGGGTCCGCACCTAACCTGTCCACCGTGACCGAACGACGCCCGCGCATCGGGTTCCTCGGCCCGTTCGGCACCTTCACCGAACAGGCCCTGCTCACCCAGGCCGACCTCGCATCGGTCGAATTGGTGCCGTATCGCAGCGTCCCCGAGGTGCTCGACGCGGTCGAGGCCGGCGAGGTCGACCGCGGTTTCGTGCCGATCGAGAATTCCATCGAGGGCACGGTCAACTTCACGCAGGATGCGCTGGTCTTCGACCACGACCTGCTCATCCAACGCGAGGTGGTCCTCGACATCGAACACTGCCTCCTGGCTCCGTCGGGCGTCCGCCTGGCCGACGTCACGGCCGTCCACTCGATTCCCGTGGCCACGGCCCAGTGCGCCGGATGGCTGCGCTCGACCCTGCCGTCGGTCGAGGTGCATCTTGCGTCCTCCACCGCCGACGCCGCCCACACGGTGGCCGAGAGGATGGGGGCCGGTGAGCGCAGCATCGCCGCCATCGCCTCGGAGAACGCGGCCCGGCTCTACGGCCTCGAGGTGCTGGCCCGTGATATCGCCGACCATCCCGGCGACCAGACGCGCTTCGTGCTCGTGGGCAAAGGAGAGATTCCTGCCCCGACCGGCCACGATCGCACCGGCATCGTCGTCTTCCAGCGCGCCGACGAGCCCGGCAGCCTGTTGTCGATCCTGCAGGAGTTCGCGGCCCGTCGCATCAACCTGTCGCTCCTCGTGTCGCGGCCGACCAAGGCGGGCGGGCTCGGCGACTACTGCTTCATCATGTATGCCGACGGACACATCGCCGACGAGCTCGTGGCGGACGCCCTGCGCGACCTGCATACAAAGCAAGGTGGGGTGAAGTTCCTCGGCTCGTATCCGGCCGCCGGCACCCCGACCCACACCGTCCGCGAGCATGCCGATGACCGATGGCGCCGCGCCGATGACTGGATCACCGAGTTGCGCGAACGCATCAGCCGGGGCTGAGCCGCTCGCCCGACCCCCGATAGCGTGGGACCCGGAACGGTGGCAGAGCGGACAAATGCACCCGCCTTGAAAGCGGGAGGCTCACAAGGCCCGGGGGTTCGAATCCCTCCCGTTCCGCACGAAACGGCGTCGTTGCAGGGGAAACCCTGCCGGTCGAGCCCCGCCCCGACGGGGGTAGGGTTCTTTATCCCCAGGAGAGGTGCCAGAGTGGCCGAATGGGGCGCCCTGCTAAGGCGTTGTCCGCCTCAAAGCGGACCGTGGGTTCAAATCCCACCCTCTCCGCCATGAGAAAACTGAGCATCCTCCTGGCGACTTTCCTGGTCGCCGGTTCCGTCCTGACGGTGGCAGTCGCCCCCGCCGGGTCGGTCGATGCGGCCTGTGCGAAGTCGCACGTGCTCACCACCGGGCAGTCGGCGTGGAAAGTGGCCGAGATGGTCAAGCGGTCGACGACGACCACGAAGACCGTGGGAACGATCTCCCGGGAGATTCAGGCCCTCAACCCGACCAGCTCGTGGCGGGTGGGGGTCCGGGTGTGTCTTCCCGCCTGGGCCAACACGGCGACCCCGCCCCCGCCCCCGACCACGACCGGCCCACGGGTTCCGGCGGTGTCGACCGCCGTGGCGAGCACGGTGATCCGCGACGTGTTCGGCCGCTTCGCCGCCGCCGTGAACGGTGTGCCCGACGAGTACGCGAACCTGTTGCCGTGGGTGGCGGTGCGCATCGCCTGGCACGAGAGCGGGCTCAACAACCGCAATGTGAACGGTTCCGGGTGCTGCGTCGGTCTCTTCCAGATCAACTATTCGGCCCACGGAAGCAGCACGTGGCTCCGCACCACGCTCGGCGTGAGGTCGAAGGAAGCCCTGAAGGACCCGACCAAGAACACCCGGGCCGCGCTGGTGCTGTTCAAGGGTCGTGCCAGCCAGTGGCGTCCGGGGTCGTGGTGTGCCTGGGACTGGATCGTGCGGGAGCGTTCGTGGAAGGACGCCGTGCGGGCGTTCCCCCAACTCGCATTCAGCGAGGAGACCGGGCTCATTGATCCCGACCGGGCCACCCGGAACAAGCGACTCCTGGGTCTGTCCTGCTGACGCGGGCCCCTTCCACGGAGGCGGTCCCAGAGTGAGCCTGTAGGCTCATCAACACAATCGGCGCTCGTAGCTTAATGGATAGAGCATCTGACTACGGATCAGAAGGTTGGGGGTTCAAGTCCCTCCGAGCGCGCCACTTCTCCCTTGGCCGTTGGCGGCCAATTCATTCTCATCGTCCATCGCACGTACTCGGTCGCTCTTGCCACTGTGACATCAGGGGGTCGGGTCACGCGGCCGAAGAGGAAATTTCCTCCTGTTGTCGTGCGAAGACCCCAGCCATAGTTTTCGGGCCCTGAGGCGAAGGGATACAAGGTGTCCCTTTCCCGAGAAGAAGGGCTCCATCCGTGGGAATTCGCTTGACACACCGGATCACGAAGGCGTGCGCATCCGTACTGACCGCGAGCATCTGTGCTGTCGCCGCTCCATTCGTCGCTGCACCGGATGTCGCGCATGCCGGCACTGCCGCGGCCTTCGGTTGTGAGCCCGGCTTTTATCAAGTCCTGTCGGGCCACCTGAAGCAGCTCGATTTTGTGTCCAGCACCTACACCGATGTCGGCCCGAATCCGGGCCTCGGCAACTACAACGCCATGGGCTACAACCAGGTCGACGACTTTCTCTATGCCACCCGTAACGCAACGAACGGTGTCATTCGTATCTATTCCGATGGATCGGTGGAGGAGTTGGGCGACACCACACCGACCCTCCCGGCGAGCGGCTGGTTCGGTGGTGATTTCGACGGAAACGGGAATCTCTACCTGAACAATACGAGCGGTGTCTGGGCCAAGGTGAACGTCTCCGCCATGACCTCCGAGAGTCTCACCCTGACCGGTTCGGCGTCACTTGCGGATTTCGGGATCATCGCCGGGGTGGCCTATGGCATCGCCACCGGCAGCAACACCCTGACCCGCGTGAATCTGTCGACTCTGGTCGTGACGACGGTGAGCGTGCCGGGTCTGCCGTCGGGCACCTATGGAGCGGTGTTCGTTTCCGACAACTCCAATCTCTATGTGTCCGACAACGCGGACGGTCAGATCTACCAGATTCAGGGCTACACCACGTCCGCTCCCACGGCCACCGAATACGCGGTGGGTGGCCCCACATCGAGCAATGACGGCGCGGCGTGTCCTAGCGCGCAGAATCCGGGCGGTGTCCCGGCTCTCTATACCGTCTCGTTCGACCTGGGCGGGGGAAGTGGCACGACGCCGGAGAACATCGGTGACCTCGAAGCGGGTGACGTCTCGACTCTTCCTGATGGAGCAGGGTTCTCACGAGATGGATTCGACTTCGATGGATGGGACTGCGAGCCCCTCGTTGGTGATTCGCTCGGCGAAATCGCTGCCGGCGCGAATCTGACCCAACCCGCCTCGGATGTTGTGTGCACGGCACTGTGGACTCCCGCCGACGGTTCGGAAAATGAACTTCCGGCCACGGGTTCCGATGAATTCGCCCTGATGGTGGCACTTGCCACCGGTCTGGCCGGGTCGGTGGTTCTCATGGCGAGGCGTCGAGGCTCGACCACCCGGCCCACTCTCTGATCCGACGCGGGTTCGTTCCGGCCGAGTCCCTCCCATTCTGGGACGTCGACAGAGGCGTCGTCGACGCGCACCTAGAATCCAGCGATGCCAATCCGACTGCGGCACGCAATCCTCGTGGGAATGTTGGTTGTCGCGGCATCCGCGACGAAGGCTGCGGCTGCCGACCTGAACTGCGCGGACTTCGGCACCCGCGAGAGGGCCCAGCACGAGATCGACTCGGCCGGTCGCGACCGCCACAATCTCGACGGCGACGCCGACGGCAGGGCCTGTGAGGGCAACCCCAGCACGGGGTGGATCCCGTGGCCCGTCGCCGGCATCGCACTCGTGGCCGGTCGCTACATCGCCCGGCGCACCAGGGCCGACTACCGCCTCGTTCCCGGTGTCGAGGGCGTGTGGGCGTACTACGACTTCCCCGACGACGATGTCGTCACCAAGGTGTTCGATCGTGCCATGCCGGTCTTGCTCGGCGCGGGGGTTCTCGCCCTGCCCCTCGTGGATCTCGTGCGCGATTATGTCGCACCTCGTTCCTTCTCCCCGGCGGGTTTCTGGGTGTTCACGGCGATCGTCGCCGGCATCGCCGCATACGTGGGCACGGTGCGCTGGTCCCGGCACCTGGCGGCAAAGGATTCGCTCGACTGAGACGGGATCAGGCCGGTGGGGCTCAGGTGCGGGGCGGGTAGTCGCCGTTCGTCCCGGGAATGATGCCGACGCGTTCCCATTTCCAGGCGGGCAGGTAGGCGAGGAAATCCTCGTGGTGCTCCACCCCGCCGACCCGCATGCGGTTGAAGCGCTCCACCATCACCTGCTCCACGCGGTGCTTGCGCAGGGCGAAGCGAAGGAAGCGCTCTGCATGGAGGACCCGTCCCGTCGAGAGGTAGTACGGGATGAGCTGCCATCGTCCGAGGTACCGCCGAGCGAGATGCGGGGGCATGAGGGCGAGCCGGTCGTTGTAGCCACCGAAGGGGTGCCAGTACGGCACGACGACGGCATCGGAGGCGATGTCGGCGTAGCGACCGATGTCGAAGTCGTCGAGCGGCATGAGGTCGAGACGGATGAAGAACACGAGGTCCGCACCATCGTCGATGCGGCGTACGGTGAGGTGCTGCAACTTCAGGATGGAGATCTGGTTACGCAGGTTCTTGGAGTCCGATTCGGGCCAGGGATCCCCCACCCGCAGGGCCGCCCGAAATCGCGACCGTACCCGCAGGTCGAGGAGGGTCGCGTTCCATGTCCGCGTGCGGTAGCGGGTGGCCGACGGCGGGAGTTTCCACTCACCCGATCCGGATTCACCCGAGCGGGGGTTCACTACCGTCCGCCGGGACCGGGAGACGAGGATGTCCACCGACACCTCGCAGCCGGCATCGCGCAGCGGTTGCAGGACCTTGGCCTCGATGGCGGGCATCGAGGCGCTGAGGCACCGATTGAACCCGACGAGCATGACCTGCACCTTCACGTCGACACCCTACTTTTGCGGTATTCCGGCCCGACTAAGTTGACCGGATGGATTTCATCAACGCCGTCCGTTCCGGCTTCCTCAACTATGCGAACTTCGAGGGACGCGCCAACCGACCGATGTTCTGGTGGTGGGTCCTGTTCTCGTCGATCCTCGGCCTCGTGGTGGCGGAGAGCGATCTCCTCAGCCTTCTCGTCAATCTGGCGCTCCTCGTGCCGTCCATCTCGGTGGGAGCCCGCCGCATGCACGACATCGGCCGCAGCGGGTGGTGGCAGATCGTGCCCCTATACAACATCTATCTCGCCGTGCAGCCGGGGGATCCGGGGATGAACTCCTACGGCCCGCCCGCGCCTCCCCTCCGGTACGACGCCTGACGGCGACCCCGCCCGGGGGAAGCGCGTCGACACCCTGTCGTACACTCGTCCGATGATGGGCAAGAGAACGATTCCGCGGTTCTTCGACCTGCTCGCACTCTGGGGAGTGGCCGTCGTCCAACCACTGCTGTCCATTCTCGGCGGCAACACCGAGTACTTCGTCCGCTTCGGCATCCCGCAGCGGTCCATCATCGGATTCACCGTGGCATTCGTTTTGCTCGTGCCGGTCGTCCTCTGCGCCGTCGGGGCGGCACTCTTCCGCTGGCCCCGGGCGGAGGAGACGTGGCACTCCGCCGTCGTGGCCGTGCTCGGGTTCCTCGTGGCCGGACAGATCCTCAAGTTCGGGTTGTCCCTCGGAGGAGTCGTCTACGTCGTCGCCGCACTCTGTGCGACGGCCGTGGGCCTGTATCTGTGGCGCCGGTACGAGCCGATACGGCAGTGGCTGCGCTTCCTGGCGGTCGTTCCCCTGGTGTCGGCGTCCCTCTTCGTGCTGACGACGCCGGCTGGCCGCTATGCGCGGGCCGACTCTTCTATGGAGACGGTGGCCGGGGCCACCGACGTCCCCGTCGTCATGGTCATGTTCGACGAGTTCCCTGTCGCCTCGCTCCTCGACGGTTCTGGGCGCGTCGATGCCGTGCGTTTCCCCCATTTCGCCAGGCTCGCCGGGATGTCCACGTGGTACCGGCAGGCCACCACCGAGTCCGAGGTCACGTCGTACGCCGTGCCCGCCGCCCTGAGCGGCGTCATCCCGAGCGAGGGACTCAGTGCGACGTGGGTCGACCACCCGCGGTCGGTCTTCTCGCTGTTCGCCGGCTCGCACGACATGAACGTCTCGGAGACGGTCACCCGGTTGTGCGACCCGAGCGTGTGCGGTGACGGTGGTGCGACGGAGACGGATTGGAGTGGATTCCTCCGCGGACTCGCACGTCTGTATCGCCAGCGTGTGGACACCACCCTCGCCGACGAGTTCAACGCAGTGGCCGGGGTGGAGGGGACCGTGACCGGGGAGGACGCCGACGTCTTCGACACCTCCGGTTCCGCCGCGCCCGTGCCGGGCGTGGGGAACTTCGTCGCTCTCGAGCAGACGACCCGGTTCCGCTCGTGGATAGAGAGGGTGGGGGACTCGGATGATCCGCAGTTCTCGTACCTGCACGTCCTCATGCCGCACCAGCCGTGGGTCTACCTGCCCTCGGGCATGAACTACGGAACCGACGCCCTCGAGTCCCTCCCCGACGAGACGGAGTGGGAGACCCGGGTGTTCCGCCAACGGCATCTCTTCCAGGCACAGCATGCCGATCGTCTCATCGGTGAGATGCTCGACAGGCTGGAGTCGACGGGAATCCTCGACGAGGCGATGCTCGTGGTCACCGCCGACCATGGGGTGGCCCTCACGAACGGCTACGCACGCCGGTACGCCTCCGGTGACTACGCCAATGCACGAGAGATCATGGGGGTTCCACTGTTCGTCAAGTCCCCCGGTCGGGCCGAGGCCGTGGTCAGTGACGCCGACGTGCAGACGACGGACCTCCTTCCCCTCCTCGCCGACGTTCTCGAGATCGAGGTTCCCTGGTCGATGGACGGGGCCGCCCCCGTGTCCGACGCCCTGGACCGCGCCGCTGTGAAGACCCTGCTCTTCCAGATCAACCGCTTCAACGCCGTCGACACCGATCGCGCCGAGGACGGTTACACCATCGATGCCGGCGAATACGCGGATTGGCTCGTGTCGATGGGATCGCCGGGGGTGCCCGGGGACTTCGCCGCCTGGCTGTTCGAGGGTCTCGACATCGCCGGGTTGCGCGGCAGGAGCGCACCGTCACTGTCGACGGGACGCAGCGACGCCCGCATGGTTCTCGATGCCGACATCGCGGCGCATCCCGTGAAGGCGCTGTTGCGGGGCGAAGTGCGGGGTGCCCCGCCGGGAGCGAAGGGCCTTGCGGTCGCTGATGGCTCCGGCAGGATCCTCGCCGTCGCACCTTTCGAGAGACCCGGAACCGCGCGGCGTTTCGTCACCGTCGTCGTCACTCCCGAGGGTGACTGGGCGAAGGAGCAGAGCTACTGGCTCATCGCCGCCGACGGATCCCTCCTGCGCATCGCGGGGTGATTCAGGCGCGGGTGAGCCCCGCGTGCCCGAGAGCCTCGGTGAGGGTGGCCGCCCGCAGGGCACGCACCCCGGCGCGTCCGGCGTCGGCGCCGGACGGAACGATGGCGGTGGCGAACCCGAGACGTGATGCCTCGGCGAGCCGGCGGTCGAGGTGACCGACCTGGCGCACTTCGCCCGCGAGCCCGACCTCGCCGATGACGACGAGATCCGCGGGGAGCGGCACGTCGAGGACGGCCGAGACGAGCGCGAGACAGAGGCCGAGGTCGGCACCCGGTTCGCCGAGTCGCACGCCCCCCACCACCGACGCGTAGACCTCGTGGTCCGAGAGCGAGACATGGGCACGACGTTCGAGGACCGCAAGCAGCATCGACAGCCGTCCCTGGTCGAGACCCTGGGCACTGCGCCGCGGGGGTGCAGCCGAGGAGACACGGTTCGTGAGGGCCTGCACCTCGACGAGGAGCGGCCGTTGACCCTCGATGGTCGGCACCACCACCGACCCGGCGATACCCGCGGTGCGATCACCGAGGAAGAGCGTGCTGGCGTCCGGGACCCCGCGCAGTCCCTCGCCCGTCATCTCGAAGAGGCCGAGGTCGTTGGTGGAACCGAAACGATGCTTCACCGCCCGTAGGAGGCGCAACGCATGGTGTCTCTCGCCCTCGAACGAGAGGACGGTGTCGACGACGTGCTCGAGCACCCGGGGTCCGGCGAGGCCACCCTCCTTGGTGACGTGCCCCACGAGCACGAGGGGGACGTGACGGTTTTTGGCCTCCTGCACGAGGCGATGGGCGCACCCGCGCACCTGCACCACCGATCCGGGTGCCGAGCCGAGTTCGGGATCGAGGACGGTCTGGATCGAGTCGACGACGACGAGCACGGGGGCGATCTCGTCGATCGCGGCGACGATGCGGGGGAGCGACGTCTCGGGCAACAGCCAGAGGTCGGGGCGCACGGCCCCGAGTCGGTCGGCGCGCAGGCGGACCTGCCGCGCGCTCTCCTCGGCCGACACGTAGAGCACGGGTCCCGACGCCGTGGCCAGCATCTGCAGCAACAGGGTGCTCTTGCCGATGCCGGGTTCGCCACCGAGCAAGGTGACCGACCCGGGCACGAGGCCCCCGCCGAGCACGCGGTCGAGCTCGTCGATGCCGGTGCTCACGGGACGACCGGCGAGAGCGTCCACCTCGCCGATGCGCGTCGCCACCCCGGGTGCGACGAGGGACATGCCGGCGGCCAGGGTGGCCGCCGTCTCGGCGGGGTCCTCCACGTCCTCGACGAGGGTGTTCCACGCGCCGCACCCCGAGCATTGACCCGTCCACTTGGGGAACGAGGCGCCGCACTCGGAGCAACGATGCACGAGACGCAGGCGAGCCATGTCGCGACCTTAGAAGCGGGGTGTGCGGGGCGAGGGACCGCGACCGGCTCCGGCTCCCCGGGTGCGCACCATGAACCACAACACGCCGGCTCCGCCGACCCACAGCACGGCCAGCCCGAGCAGCAGCACCCTCACGACACGCGAGATGCTCGAGGCGACGTCGACGTTCGTGACGGTGGTGGCGATGTCCGTGCTCGATCCGTCGAGGGGGATCTTCCAGGTGATCGTTCCCCCGGCGGGCAGGCCCGAGGTGGCGTCGATGGAACCGGGAATGGACGCCTCGAAGTTCAGCCCGAGAGCCGCACCGATGTCGAGACCGGCGGCTTGCACGTCGGCGGCATAGGGCGCCCCGCCCAACAGCGACCGCGTGGCTTCGTCGGCGAAGGCTTCGAGCCCGCCCGTCACCTGCAGGCGACCGGACAGCGTCCAGGTGCTGTTCGTGTCCTTGCCCGCGCGAACGAGCGTCACCTGTTGCAGGGGACCGGCGGGACCGTTGATCTCAGCGAGGATCTGCGTGGCCTGGGTGGGTCCGTCGAAGGACCGCTCGAGCACGAGACGCAATCCGCCGTCGTCGGTGGCATCGGGCCCGTCGACTCTCCAGCCGACGGCCTCGAGGTCGGCTGCGCGCAGGTCGTCGGCGAGTCCCTCCGCACGGGCCACCACCGCCGGGTCGGCGATGACCGTCACGCGCACGGTGCCGGCACCGTTCGGTTGGACGTCGAGCCGAACCGTGGCGTCGACCCGACACGAGGCGAGCACCACCGCCGCGACGGCGACGGCGAGGAGCCGCGCCGGACGCAGGCGTGTCACTCGCCGGCCGAGGATTCCCCGGCGAGCGTCGGCTCGGCGGGGGCCGTGAAGCCCTCCACCGCACGGAACACGATGTGCTGCCTGCCGGGATTCTCCGGGTCGTCCTCGGAGTCGACCACGATGATCTGCCCCGCGGCGTACTGCTTGTAGAGGATGCGCTCGCTGAGCGGGTCCTCGATGTGACGCTGGATGGCGCGACGCAGGGGCCGCGCACCGAGCTGCGGGTCGTAGCCGAATTCGGCGAGGGTCTCCTTGGCCGCCTGCGTGAGCTCGAGTCCGAGTCCCTGGGACTCCAGCTGGCCGGCGAGACGCTTCACCATCATGTCGACCATCTGGACGACCTCGTCCCTGGACAGTTCGTGGAAGACGATGGTCTCGTCGATGCGGTTGAGGAACTCGGGCCGGAAGTGCGTCTTGAGGGCGTCGTTGACCTTGTCCTTCATGCGCGCGTACGACATCGCCTGGTCGCCCTTGTTGAAGCCGACGTTGGCCTTGCGCAGGTCCTGGGTGCCGAGGTTCGAGGTCATGATGAGCACGGTGTTGCGGAAGTCGACCGAACGCCCCTGGGCGTCGGTTAGTCGGCCCTCCTCGAGGATCTGCAGCAGCGTGTTGAACACGTCCGGGTGCGCCTTCTCGATCTCGTCGAAGAGCACCACGGAGAACGGCTTGCGACGCACCGCTTCGGTGAGCTGTCCGCCCTCCTCATAGCCGACGTAGCCGGGGGGCGAACCCACGAGACGGCTGACGGTGTGCTTCTCCATGTACTCGCTCATGTCGAGCGTGATGAGGGACTGGTCGTCGCCGAAGAGGAACTCAGCCAGGGTCTTGGCCAGCTCGGTCTTGCCGACGCCCGTGGGCCCGAGGAAGATGAATGAACCACTGGGTCGGCGCGGATCCTTGAGACCGGCGCGGGTGCGGCGGATGCTCTGGGAGACGGCCTTGATGGCGTCCTCCTGACCGATGATCCGCTTGTGCAGCTCGGCCTCCATGTTGAGGAGCTTGGCGGTCTCCTCCTCGGTGAGCTTGTAGACGGGGATGCCCGTCCAGATGCTGAGCACCTCGGCGATGGCCTCCTCGTCGACCTCGTCGAAGAGGTTGATTCCCTGGGCCTTGATGTCGGCTTCCTTCTGCGTCTTCTCCTCGAGAAGGGATCGCTCCTGGTCGCGAAGGCGTCCGGCCTCCTCGAAGCGCTGCTCCTCGATGGCCTTCTTCTTGGCGTCCTGCACGCCCGAGATGCGGGACTCGAGGTCCTTGAGGTCGGGCGGGGTCTGCATGCGCTTGATGCGCAGACGGGAGCCGGCCTCGTCGATGAGGTCGATGGCCTTGTCGGGAAGGTGACGGTCGCTGATGTAGCGGTCGGCGAGGTTGGCCGCTGCGACGATGGCCTGGTCGGTGATCGTCACGCGGTGGTGCGCCTCGTACTTGTCGCGCACTCCCTTGAGAATCTCGATGGTGTGGGCCACGGTGGGCTCATCCACCTTCACGGGCTGGAATCGGCGCTCGAGGGCCGGGTCCTTCTCGAGGTGCTTGCGGTACTCGTCGGTCGTCGTGGCGCCGACGGTCTGCAGTTCGCCGCGCGCGAGCATCGGCTTGAGGATGCTGGCTGCGTCGATGGCACCCTCGGCGGCACCCGCACCGACGAGGGTGTGGATCTCGTCGATGAAGATGATGATGTCGCCGCGGGTCTTGATCTCCTTGAGGACCTTCTTGAGGCGTTCCTCGAAGTCGCCGCGGTAGCGGCTGCCGGCCACGAGGGCCCCGAGATCCAGCGTGTACAGCTGCTTGTCCTTGAGGGTCTCGGGCACCTCGTCGGCGACGATGCGCTGGGCCAGGCCCTCGACGATGGCGGTCTTGCCCACCCCGGGCTCGCCGATGAGCACGGGGTTGTTCTTGGTGCGCCGGGAGAGAATCTGCATGACCCGCTCCATCTCGCGCTGGCGACCGATGACGGGATCGAGCTTCTTCTCGCGGGCGAGCTGGGTGAGGTTGCGACCGAACTGGTCGAGCACCTGGCTGCCGCCCTTCTCGGACGGCTCGTCCTTCGAGGACCCGGACGATCCCGATCCCCCGGAGGCCTCGCCCTTGGAGCCGGGGCCCTGGTAGCCCGACAGCAACTGAATGACCTGTTGGCGCACGCGACCGAGGTCGGCGCCGAGCTTGACGAGCACCTGGGTGGCCACTCCCTCGCCCTCGCGCAGCAGGCCGAGCAGGATGTGCTCGGTGCCGATGTAGTTGTGTCCCAGTTGCAGCGCCTCGCGCAACGAGAGTTCGAGCACCTTCTTGGCCCGCGGCGTGAAGGGGATGTGGCCCGAGGGGGACGACCCACCCTGACCGATGATCTCCTCGACCTGGGCGCGCACGGCCTCGAGGGAGATGTTGAGCGCGTCGAGGGCCTTGGCGGCGACGCCCTCGCCCTCGTGGATGAGGCCGAGCAAGATGTGCTCGGTGCCGATGTAGGAGTGGTTGAGGAGACGCGCCTCTTCCTGGGCGAGCACGACGACCCTTCGGGCCCGGTCTGTGAAGCGTTCGAACAAGATGACCACCTTCCGTGATCCGCAGGTTCCTCCCGAGTGTATCGGGGGAGGGAGTCAGGCCTTGGGGGCGGGCCTAGCCTGACGGGGTGGAAACCTCGCCCCTGTTGGCCATCTCCCACATGGCCGACGACCGGCGACGGGTGGAACAGGCCCTGCTCGACGCGGTGCGGACCCCCGACGACTACCTCACCGAGATCGCCTCGCACCTCATTTCGGCGGGCGGCAAGCGCCTGCGCCCCGTCTTCACCTTGGTCGCCTCCCGGGTGGGGGGCGACGGCCCGGCATCGGAGGAGTCCGTCTCCGGGGGCATCGCGTGCGAGCTCGTGCACTTGGGGTCCCTGTACCACGACGACGTCATGGACGAGGCCGAGACGCGCCGCGGCGTCGAGACCGTGAACGCCCGGTGGGGCAACCTGCAGGCCATTCTCGCCGGAGACTTCCTCCTGGCGCGGGCCTCAGAGATCGCGGCCTCTCTCGGCACCGAGGTGGCCGGCCTTCTCGCGCGCACCATCGGCCGCCTGTGCGAGGGCCAGATCGAGGAACTGCGCCACACCTACGACGTCGGACGACCCGTCGAGTCCTATCTCGAGTCCATCAACGGCAAGACGGCCTCGCTGTACGCGACGGCGGCCCGCATCGGCGGCCTCGTCGCCGGCCACGAGCGACCGGTGGTCGAGGCGCTCACCGAGTTCGGTACCGCCTACGGCATGGTGTTCCAGATCGTCGACGACGTGCTCGACCTCGTGGCCACCGACGCCCAACTCGGCAAGCCGGCCGGGCACGACATGGTGGAGGGCGTCTACACCCTTCCCGTGCTCCACACCCTCGCCGACGGGGGTACGGCCGCCACCGAACTGGGGGCCATCCTCGGCAAGCCGCTCGATCCGTCCGAGCGCTCGAAGGTGCTCGACATCGTCCGCTCGGGCGGCGGCGTGGATTCCGCCGTGGCCCATGCACGTCGTTTCGTCGTGCGGGCCGAGCACGCCTGTGCCGCTCTGCCCGATGGTGAGCCCACCGAGGCCATGCGCGCCTCGACGGCGGCTCTGCTCGCGTCCGTGTCCTGACGTCGAGACGGGATCGGCACCGGCTCGCTCGGTGCGGGCGTCAGACGGCGCTGCGCGCGGCGTCCCCGAGGGGACGCCAGGCCTTCTCGGCACGACCGAGGAACTCGATGAGGATGCGGTTGAACGTGCCGGCGTGCTCGATCGTGAGTCCGTGCGCACCGCCACTGATGACGACGAGCTCAGCGGTGGGGATGAGTGAGGCGATCTCCTCGGCGTCACCGCGCGGCGTGAGGACGTCCTGATTGCCCACCACGACCATGGTCGGACAGGCGATGTTGGCGAGGTCGGCCTGCAGACCGTCCGGGGTGCGCACGATGGCGTCCACCTGGCTAACGAACGCGGCAGCGGGATTGCCGAGTGCGAGCGGCCCCAGCACGCCGATGGCGGGCACGAGCCTGCGGAACGAGCGCGGTCCGATCATCCAGCGTGCGGCCTCCTTCGTCATCTCTCCCATCCCCTTCGTGGCCGCGACGGCGGCCCAGGAGCGCAGCAGTTCCTCACGCCACGGATGGTTACGACACGCGGTGGCCACGAGGGTGAGCGAGCGCACCCGGTTCGGGTGGCGCAGGGCGAGGATCTGACCGATCGCTCCGCCCATGGAGAGACCCACGACGTGGGCCGCGTCGACGCCAGCGGCGTCGAGGACGCTGACCGCGTCCTCGGCCATCTGCTCGAGGTCGTAGACGCCGTCGGGTTTGTCGCTGCGCCCCGCCCCGCGGTTGTCGAAGGCGACGGTGCGCCAGCGCAGTGCGAGCGCGGCGCGCTGCAGGTTCCACGAGTTCTTCTCCGCCCCGAGACCCTGAATGAGCAGCACGGGCGGGCGTCCGCGCATGCCGGTCACCTCGAAGTGGATGCGCGTACCGTCGGCGGCGGTGGTGCGGGGCACGTCAGGCCACCGGAACCCGTGCGGGGATGCGCTCGATGGCGGGCCAGCCATAAAGGCGCTCGATGACCTCGACGGTCGAGTGCCGCGGCGCGAACCGCAGCAGATGGGCCGCTTCGTTGCTCGCGGCCAGTCGTCCGTGACGCAGCAGACTGTCGACGTGGTCGGGGATCGGTGCTCCGGCACCGGCCGCCGCCTGTCGGGCCATCCACCAAGCCGGACCGAACTGGGGAAGGGGGAGGCGGTTCCCCGTGGCCGCCGCGCGCAGGAGACTGATGGCGCCGTTCGCCACGATGTTCACCGTGCCGTCGGCGCCGCGCTCACCGGCCTGGATGAACGCCGTTGCTGCGTCGTGGTCCTCCACGACGCAGAAGATCGGATTGTGCACGCCGCGCACCGGCACCACCGGGAGCCGCAGTAGGCGACCGAGCGGGCTCGGCACATGGGGGCCGAGCACCGGCGCCAGGCGCAGGATGCACACATTCACCCCGCGTGCGGTGCGCAGCTCGGCGGCCTGGGCCTCGATGGTGGCGCACATCGCCCCGTAGACCGTGTCGGGGTCCGGCGGGGTGGATTCGACGGCGATGCGCGGCGAGTGCGAACCGGGGCCGTAGATCTCGATGCCGCTGCGCACAACGACCGTCTCGAGCGAAGGCGCCCGGTGGGCGGCGTCGAAGACGTCCTTGGCCACGGCTTCGGTGCAGCGCCGGGCCTCGTCGGTGGCGAGGCGGGCGTGGGGTTCCCACACGCCCACGTGGAGGATGACGTGGGGGTCGAAGTCGATGACGAGTTCCTCGATGCGACCCGAGTCCTCGGGGTCGACGCGCACGAAACGGGAACGCTGCAGGAGACGCCGCGGGGGATCGACGTCGAAACCCATGACGTCGCCGACCCAGCCGGCGCGTTCGGCCATGGACGCCACCAGTGAGCCGAGTTCGCCCCCCATGCCGGTGATGAGGACCCTCTTGCCCCTCACTTTCGTCGACCCGCTTCCCCCGGCGGACCGGATCAGCGCAGCTCGTGGGCGCCGAGGATGACCTCGCGGGCCCAGGTGTCGAGCTGACGCCCGCCGATCTGCTCGGTGATGATGATGGCCTGCGAGGGGTCCTCGATGAGGCCGCTCCATCTGATGTAGCCGCCCACGATTCCGAGGATGCGGTCGCCCACCTCCTCGCCGTGGATGACCAACTTGGCGTCGCGGGAGACGAGATCGTGCAGTTCGCGGTAGAAGTCGCGCAGGAATCCCTCGGTGTCGTCGGCTCCGCTCAGGGGTCGGTGCCGGTGGGGCATGTTGAGTTCCTCGTAGGCGTGGAGGTTGTGGGGCGCGGCGATGATCGAGACGACGAGGTCGAAATTGTTCTCGCGCAGCCAGATGATCTCCTCCTGGCGACGGACGCGGCGATGGTTGTCGCCGTAACCACCCGGACGCTCGCAGATGGCGATTTTGTCCTTGATCACCCAGGTGAAGTTGCGGGGAGTGATCCCCTGGGCCCATTTGCCGCGGAGTTTGGGTGGCATGCGAATCTCCTCGATCCTCGACCGGTTCTCCCGAGTGCGGGACCGCCCGAGAATTTATCCCAGTCGGCGGAGGGTGAGTCGCTGTTTGCTGCGACGAATCTCGCGATTTTGGCCGATGTCGCAGGCCGATCTCTCGTTTCGGGCCACTTCGAGGATTCTTTCGATGGTTGCGGCGTCCGGAGGGTGGGGGTCCGACAGCCACCGACGCAACGCGCGGCGGGCCAACGGAGCCGGTGCAGAGGCGAGCGCGAGCGCATCGGTCGGGTCGATCCCGCTCGAGAGTTCCTCGAGCAGCGCCTCGTCGTCGCCGAGCACGTCGGCGGTGCGCAGGATGAGGGGAACCGGATCCCGGTGCGAGATGTCGGCGGCGAGGGGGAGCATCTCGGTCCGCACGCGATTGCGCACGAATCGTGGATTCTCGTTCGTCTCGTCGCGCACCGGCTCGATACCCAGTTCAGTGCACAGCGCACGGGTATCCGTGCGCCGGAGGGCGAGGAGCGGTCTCGTCGGGGAGGGTCCCATCGCCGAGAGTCCCCGGGAGCCGGCGCCTCGCAACAGATTGATGAACACCGTCTCGGCCCGGTCGTCGGCCGTATGTCCGGTGAGTACCCCATCGGGCAGCGCCGCGAAGCGGGCGTCACGGGCCCGCGCCTCGAGGTTCGGACCCGCCGCCACGACCACGCGGTGCACGAGGACGGGTACGCCGAGACGGGAGGCGACGGTGCGCACGACGTCGGCGTCACGGGACGACGTCGCGCGCAGTCCGTGGTCGACGTGATGGGCGACGGCATCGAGGCCCGCGTGCCGGGCGAGGAGCAGCAGAGCCAGGGAATCTGCCCCGCCGGACACGGCGAGATCGACGTGCGTTCGGGACGGCGGGAATCGACAGAGCCCGAGAAGGGACGGAAGGAGGGTCGAGCCGGAGAAGGGAACGTCGGCCGCGCTCATCGCCGCGCCCCCGGCATCAGAGCGAGGTCACTTGTCGGGGCGTATTTTGCGCTGGCGTCGGTTCGGGTACCGGGTGGCCGACACTTTGACGATGTAGCCGATGACGCCCTGGAGAACCGCGCCGACGGCGGCGAGGAGGAGGAAGAGTCCGAGCCAGTAGTGCCACACCTGCGCGATGATCATGGTGCCAGCCTAACCGCGCGACCCGCCGGGCTCGCCGTTCGCGTCGAGTGCGAAGCACGACCTGAGGCGCGCGGCGAAGCCGGGATCGAGGGTGTCGTCCTGGGCGTGGATCCGCACCACGCGGCTGAGCTCGGAGTGGAACTCGTAGGCGCCCTGGCAGTCGGTGCATCGACCGAGGTGCGTCATGACGGCCTCCACCTTCTCGGGCGGCAGTTCCTTGTCGAGGAAGCGTTCCAGTTCGGCGAGCGTCTCCGTGCAATTTCCATTCGCGGTCACGGGTCTCCTCCTTCCCCCCCGTCGACGGACGTGTCGACGAGCCCCCTTGTGGTGGCGTAGTCATACAACCGCTTCTGCATGGCCTTTCTTCCCCGGTGCAGGCGGGACATCACCGTTCCCACGGGGACGTCGAGCATCTCGGCGATCTCCTTGTACGAGAAGCCGTCCACGTCGGCCAGCAGGACCGGCAGGCGGAAGGTCTCGGGAAGTTCCTCGAGGGCAGACTTCACCTCGTCGGCCGTGAACAGCGCGAGCATCTGATCCTCGGCCGACGCATCGAGGGCGGCGGGGTTCAGGGTGCCGAGTCTGCGGTAGAGGTAGAGGTCCTCGACATCCTCGATGTCGGTCTCGATGGGTCGTCGCTTGGCGGCGTTCCACTTGTTGATGAAGGTGTTCGTCATGATGCGGAACAGCCAGGCCCGCAGGTTCGTGCCGCGTTCGAAGGTGTGCGAGGCCCGCCACGCCTTGAGGAATGTCTCCTGCAACAGGTCCTCGGCGTCGCTGCGATTGTGCGTCATGCGCAACGCCGCCGACCAGAGCTGCGGTGCGTGCGACATGACCTCCTCGACAAAGGGGTCGTCCCGGTCCGTGGGGGTCATGACGATCCGTCGGGCGGATTGTCGGTGATCTCCTCGATCGTGCGGACGAAGAGCTGGAGATTGTCCACCAGTTCGTGGCGGCGCGAGGGTTCTATGGACCGCACCAGTTCGAGCAGGACGGCGCGGCGCCGCGTGAAGACGCGTTCGTGTGCGGCACGGCCCTTCCTCGTGGCCGCGACGTGCACGGCACGCGCGTCACCGGCCAGCTTCACCTGCTCGGCCAACCCGTCCCGCACGAGACGCTGGATGGCGCGCGTGGCGGTGCTCGGGTCGATGCGCAGGTGGGCCGCCAGGTCCCCCATGCGGCGGGGTTCCTCCGCCGCGACGAGGAGGTCGAGCAGGTCCATCTGACGCGGGTCCACGGCATCGTCCCCCTTGCCGTAGATGCGGTCGCGCAACGGACCGTTGACGCCCCCACGGCGGATGTCGCGCCAGGCGATGCCGATCCTCGAGATGAGGTCGAGTTCCTCGGTCGTGGGCGCCGGTGCCGCCTGCCTGCGCGAAGCCATCACCCGCCGACAGTAGTCATCCCCGGTGGAGGGGTCACCAACGGAACGAGAAGGGAGCCTCGTCGAAACCGGTCACCCATTTGTCGGGATCGCGGCGGTCGTAGCGGGGGTATTTGTTGTTCAGCAGCGTGAACCCGTCGCTGAGGGAGCGGAAGGTGTGCCAGACGCCGGGCGGAATGCGCAGGGCGTGCGGGCCCTCGGTGCCGATCTCGCCGAGCTCGAACCGCACGAGCACGCCGTGCGTGGGGCTGTCGGTGCGTGCATCGTGGAGGGCGATCTCCACCCGACCGTTCAACAGGAGGTAACGGTCGGTGGTTCTCCGGTGCACGTGCCATTCGTGGCGGTGGTGAGCCGGGTTGGTGATCGTGTACATGTGCTCGATCGGCTCGGTGTAGATCGTGTCCCATTCCGGGTGGTACACCTCGGTGAGATGCCCGTGCTCGTAGTGCACCGTGGGCACGTGCATGAGGAGTGCCCCATCGATGGCGGTGGCCTCCACTGTCGACGAATGCCCGACGCTGGGTTCGGACTTCTTCATGCCTCCCGCCACGTCTTCCTCAGCATGCGCACGACTCTACGGAGCGGGGCCGTCAAGCGCCACGACCTGGAGCCGGTCATGTAGGCCACGTCGCGACGGAGACTCTCGCTTTGACGACGGAGTTCCTCGTTGCGGTGACGGAGGGCGCTGACCTGTCCGCGCAGATCGCGTAGTCGGGCGTCGGCCTCGGCGGCCACCTCGATGAAGAGATGCGATGCCCGTCGTGCCACGGCATCGCGGATGTCCCCGGGAACGGGGGGTTCGGGAGCGGGGAGCGGGGGGAGGTCCGCGAAGTCGCGCTCCAATTTGGCATGCACGAGCGGCGTGTGGCGCCGGTACAGCACGTGAGCGAGCATCTTCGTGGTGGAGCCCCTCACCTCGTGCTCGATGCGGGCCGTGGGAACGAGCGCGAGGCGGTGCCTGCCTCGGACGAGGCGCAGCGAGACGTCAACGTCCACATTGGTGAGCGGGTAGAGGTCGAGGTCGAAGCCGCCGATGTCCTCGAGTGCCGTCGACCGGTACAAGGCCCCCGAACCCGACACGAAACACCAGTCGAGATCCGTGTCGATGTCTTCCGGTGCCGTGTCCTCGAAGGGGTAGTTCGTCCACCGGGTTCTCGTATCGTCGGCGAAGATGCCGGCCCGGGTGTGCCTGGGGACGACACCGTCGCGCACGAGCACCGGGGACGCGACGGCGAGGCGCGGATCGCCGCGCAGGGTGTCGAGGAGATGCGCGAGGACGTCGTTCGACAGGGTCATGTCGTCCTGGACGGACCACAGGAAGTCCGCAGGGAAGGCGCGTCGCACGTACTCAAGCGAGCCGACGTAGCCGAGGTTGAAACCCGGGGTGACGACCCGATCGGCATGCGGGAGCGGTTGTGCGAGGGGTTCTCCGGAATTGTTGACCACGACGACGGTGAGACCAGGGTGCCGCGTGTGTTCACGGACGGACGAGAGAGAGGCCTCCAGTCGACGAATGTCTCGCGCGAGGGTCGGCACCACTGCCACCACGCTGCTCATGGAGAAAACCGTATCGGCACGGGGTGCGGAGCCCAAGAGGGGAATCGAACCCCTGACCTACGCATTACGAGTGCGTTGCTCTACCGACTGAGCTACCTGGGCGAGGAACAAGGAGCCTAGCGAGCAATCCCGCCGGGAGAACCACGAAGGCCGGTCCGTCCGCGGTGTTCCGCGTCCGGACCGGCCTTCTTCAGGCTGGTGGCGTGACCGTCAGGCGAGGCGCCGGCGACGGGTGCCGCCGAGCACGGCCGCTCCGGAGAGCAGCATCGCCAAACCGACGACCAGGGTCGTGGTCTGCATGCCGGTCGAGGGCAGCACGCAGGTCTCGCCCGTCTCGATGGTGCGGCTGTAGATGTGCTGCAGTTCCGGGTCGGCCTGGTCGTCGGGGTTGCCCTGCCAGGTCACCACGTAGGCGCACGCGTTGTTGTTGAGCGTGACCGCCGGACGCTGGTGGACGGAGTTCGCCCCGCCCTCTGACTCGGACACGTTCAACTCGTCACCGATGGGGGCACCGGTGCCGTCCAAACGGAGAGCCCAGACGTTGGTGCCGGGATTCCAGTTCGGTCCCATGTGCCACACCAGCACGTATTCGTTGGAGGCGCCGTTGGCTGTCAACTGGGGACGGTAGAAGTCCTCGCTGGTGTCGGTCGTGCTGAAGAAGGTGATCGTGTCACCCGAGAGGGTTCCGTCGGCATTGACCAACTGCCCCCACATTCCACATGCCCTGGCTGGCGAGGAGCAGTCGTTGTTGCGCATCGAGGACCACACCACGAGGAACTTGTTCGTGGACGAGTTCCAGGCCACTCCGGCGCCGGACACCTGGGAAGCTTCGGCGTTCGGAATGATGCGGATCGTGGATCCCACGCGGGCGCCGCTGCCGTCCACGAGCTGGCCGAACGGTGCGTACTCGTCGCCGTCTTCGACATCGCCGACGGTGACGAGCAGAGCCCGATCACTCGTGGGTGAATAAGCCATCTGCCCGTTGGCGTAGGCGTCGAAGACGTCGCCGACGACGGTCGGACCGGTCAGGCGCGCGCCCGCTGAACTCACCGTGAAGGTCATCCACTGTACATCGCCGTTGGTGTTGGTGAGAGGGGTGATGTATTCGACCACAGCCGAGAAGAGGAAGTGATTCTCCGACTCGACCCAGACTGCGTTGGCCTGGGCCATCTGGGCAAAGGTCTCACCATCTGCGAGCAGAGGGTACGTGGAGGAGTCCCAAATCTCGGTCGATGCTCCGCTCAGGCTGCCGTCGGTGTTGATGGCCTGATGGAGAATCTTGCCCGAGTCCAGAGGGATGAGGAACGCGGACCAGCCGTCGGTGACCGGGTTGTACACGACAGCGGGACCGGAATAGTAGTAGTCGGTGCTGTCGTCTCCGAGACTGACCGGATCGGTGAGCGGTGCGCCGTCGGGGCCGAGCAACTGGGCGTAGTGATGGCCGACTTGGTCCGAGTCGGAGTTGGCCTCAACTTCGAAGCCGAAGTAGACGACGAGTGAGTTGCCGTTCGGATGAGCCGCGACGGTGGTCCAGCCGAGGTCGCCAAAGTCGGCTTCGGGGAAGTTGGAGACCTGGTTGACGTCGGAGATGGCCGCAGCACCGGCGAGGCCGGCGGATGCGAACAACGTTCCGACGGCCACCAAGGCCGTGGTGAACAGTGTGGTTTTCTTCATGCGACGAACGGCAACTGGCCGGTCGCCCAGGAATCAAGTGGATCCGCCACCCGCCGGGGCAACACCGCGCCGGGCCGCCTGTGTCCATGCCCGGCGCAGCCGGGTATTCCGGGCGAGAGCCGCCTGCGCGAGGCAGAAGGCAGGCCCGATGCGCAGGGTGGCGTTCTTCGAGGGACTGCGAAATTCCAGAGTCGTCAACTGGGTCCGATCCTCATCGAGGGACAGTTCGGTGACGATGTCATGGGGCGGCAATCCCAGAGGGCTTCCGTCACGCAGGAAGCGACCGTAGGTCAGCACGACGTCCGCCAGCAGGCGCAGGGTGTCGTCGTCCTGGCGGTGTGCGGTGGCAAGGGCCTCGAGGGTCTCGATGCCCCATGTCCATTGCTCGGCAGGCCGACCGTCGCGCACCCCCAGGTCCGCGAGACGCGCCGCGTCGCGCACCAGGGGGTGCTCGGCAGACATGAATTCCGTGAGGTGACGGCCACCCTCGGCGGAGCCGGCCGCGGCGCAGAGGGCTGCGGCGTGGGCGAGCTTGATGTCGGTGAGCCAGAACCGCGGGGTGGCGTCGCGGAACTGCGCAATCACGTCAACGCTCTCATGCGGAGACTCGGCCGCGGCCAGCAGGATTCCTCGCGACATGCTGAGGGCCAGATGGGACGGGTCGCGTGCCGCCGCCTCCCCGAGCAGGCAGTTCCACAGGGGAAGGCACCGTTCGGGCCAGCGCACCAGCATTCGCGCGACGAGCCATCCGGCAGCGCCGAGCGGCAGGTCGAAGGAGTCGGCTCCGGGTTCGGCATCATCGACGCTCCGCGTCACCCGATCGATGAACTCGGTCGGGTCGGCCAGCGACATGGTCCCCAGGAGTTGTGTGGCTGCGGACCAGCGCACGGCGATGTCCGGTGACGCCGAGAGCCCGAGCAGGAGGCGTGCGTGGTCGGACGAGTTGGCCGGCGTGGAGGCGATGATGTCGAGGAGCCACGAACGCGGGGTGTCGGTGCGCAGACGGTCGATGTCGTCGTCGGAGAGTTCACGTGCGTACAGGCACATGGCCCGCTTGACGGCGAGGAAACTCCCTCCACTGGCACCACCGAAAACGGCCGGATTCCAGTCGTCGGCGTCCGTCGCGGGGAGTTGAGCAAGAACCCGGATTCCACGGGAGGAGAACTGGAGCATGTCGCGCACGGTCGCACGCTCGGATGGGGTGAAGAATCCCGGATCCACGAGCAGGTCGGCTGCCGTGCGGTCTGCACGTCCGGATGCTCGACCGTCGTATCCCGCGAGCCGCGTGGCGGCGACCAGTTTCGCCAGAATGCTGCTGCCGGCAGCCGCTCTCTCGCCCACCACGGCCAGGAGCGTGGCCGCCCCGCCGATGACGGCCTGTTCGCCGCCGTCGGGGCCGGCGCGCAGATGATCCGCCGAGAGTCGCGCGGCGTGGACGTCGAATTCCGTGTCACCCGGTGAGTCGCCGAGCGGATGGGTGGAGCCGACCCAGACGATGTTCAATCCCCGGGCGGCGAGGCCCACGGGGATGTCCGGATCGATGGTGGGGGCGTCGATCGTGTCGGGTGAGCGGGCGACCAGCACGATGGCACCTCGCCGCAAGAGACCGCTCCAGAACTGGCGCACCTCGGCGTCGCGGAAACCCCGAGCCAGTGCCTCGGCCGAGAAATGTTCGCGGGCGATCGCCAGTGCGGCCAGTACCCCGTCGACGGAGCAGAGGCGCGCGGTGGACTTCTCGTCGCACTCGAAGGCGACGCTCCCGGCGTGCCGTGCGGCGGCCCGTACCACCGCGACGCTGTGGGGGATGTCATCGTCGGCGCAGCGGACGGCGATCGTTCCCGCCGATCCGGACAGGAGGGCCTCGCCGAGGGCCCGCACGAACGCCTCGGTTCCCGGGGCCGGATCGCTGCCGGTCTCGGCGATCAGCAGGCGACGACGCCTCACATGTATGTAGGCGTCCGCCGCTCCCCAGGCGAGGAGGGAACCCAGTGCGAGTTGCACGGTGGCGAGGGCCACGCCGCTGTCCTCGAGCAGGCGGTCGGGCCAGCGGAAGGCGATGCTCGTGCCGGCGATCGCGAGGGGGAACAGCAACGCCACGAGGCGCAGGGTCGCGGGGACCGAGGCCGGGTTCGATGACCCTCGTCGACGCCGGATCGCGCCCGGTCTCATCGGGCGCGATCCGGGTACCCGTCGACGTCGCCGGGAATCGGCGGTCGGTCGGGGCCCGAGGTGTGCCGGGCCACGTGAACCGCGGCCCAGATGAAGAGGAACTGGAACGGCAGACGCACCCAGGACACCACCTGTTCGGCCATGGTGCTGTCACGCCAGTCCCACGTCATGTAGAGGTTCGCCGGGTACACCGCCACAAACAGCCAGGCCGCCAGGATCGCCCCGCGCCGTCGGGTGGAGCGCCGGGCGAGCAGGAGGGCGATGACGATCTCTGCGGCGCCCGACACCCACGTCCAGAACAGCTCGTTCGGCGGGAGCCACGGCGGCACGATGTCGTTGAAGAACCTGGGTGACACGAAGTGCATCACCCCGGCGAACCCGAGGAACACGGCGAGCAGCACCGCGAGCCGGTCGGCGAGGGATCGCTCGGGTCTCATGCTCGCTCCGCGAGGGCGTGCTGGAGGCGGGCGTCGGCGTCAGGAGAGGGCAGGGACCACACGAGGTCGCGCAAGAGCATGGACTCGTTCGCCGACAGCGAGAGGCGTCGCATGGCGTCGTGGATGCGCTCTATCGCCGCCACATAGGTGTCGGCGCGGTTGAGGTGATCGTTGCGCACGAGTTCGTCCCGATACACGCCGGCGATCTCCGTGAGCCCGGAGCGCAGGGCGTCGGTGCGGTGGCGGCGGATCTCGCGTTTGTGGCGGTCGTCGAGCGCCTTCTTCGGGCTGCGCTTCACGCCCATCGCGGCCCAGCTCGCCTCGAGGTCGGCGACCTCGCGGGCATGGTGTTCCTTGAGGGGCTCGACGACCTCGTCGAGCACGGCGAGGATCCGATCGACGATGCCGGCCGCGGTGGCACCCGTGCCGTCGAGATGCGTCGGGATGTCGGCGAAGAACTCGCGACGCTCACCCACCCGGGGATCGCTGGCGAGGAGCCGGGCGGCACCGAGATTCCCATGGGCCGCTCGGGCGGCCTCCGCAGCGGCCTCCGCGGGGACGCCCTCGGCGACGAGCATGGATGACACGGATTCGGCGGAGAGCTCGGCGAAGTGCACCACCAGCGACCGCGACGCGAGGGTGACGAGCAGGTCGGTGATCTGGTCGGCCAGCAGGATGAAGTGCACGCCCGTGGGTGGTTCCTCCACCGTCTTGAGGAGGCGCACCACCTGGGCGGGGGCCATGAGATCGATCTCGTGGAGGATCACCACTTTGTGGGGTCCCTCCCGGGCGGCCAGCGGCGCGTGTTCGATGACCTCCTCCACCTGCTCGACGCGGATCGATGCTCCGTCGCGGCGCACCTCCTCGAGGTCGGTGTGGATGCCCCGCATCACGAGACGCACCCGTTCGTCGGCCGCGTCGTCGGTGCCGAGGAGGATGAAGGCTGCGAGCGCCCGGGCCGCCTCTTCGCGACCGCAGCCCTCGGGTCCCACGAGCAGGAACGAGTGCGCACCGCTGGTCGATGCACCCCGCAAAGCGGTGATCGCACGCTCCTGCCCCTTGATCGAGTCCCAGACCGACGCCACGTCGGGCAGGTTAGCCACCGAGACGGGAGGCGACCGCCGCGTGCACGAAGGCCTCGACCTCGTCCTTGGGAAGGGTGGCGTCCACCGTCACCCATCGCTCCGGATCGGCGTCACACAACGCGCGGAATCCCGCTGCCACCCGCTCGAAGAACTCGTGACCCTCGCGCTCGAATCGGTCGAGGTCGCGCTTGGCGAGTCGCGCGCGCATGACGTCGTCGGGAACCTCGAGCAGCACGACCACGTCGGGCAGGCGCCCGCGCAGGGCCCACGAGGAGATGTCGAGGAGGTGGCTCGTGTCGAGACCGCGTCCGTGGCCCTGGTAGGCGAGTGTGGAATACACGCTGCGGTCGCTCACCACGTGCGATCCGGCAGCGAGGGCGGGCTCGATGACCTCGGCCATGTGCTGGGCACGGTCGGCCGCCATGAGGAGGGCCTCGGTGCGCGCGTCCATGTCGATGTTCGCCGGATCGGCGAGAATGCCGCGCAGCAGGGCCCCGATGCGGGTTCCGCCCGGTTCGCGCGTGACGACGGCTCCGAGCCGATCGGCGAGGCGACGCGCATGGGTGCTCTTGCCGCACCCCTCCACCCCCTCGAGCGCGACGTAGAGCGGCCCGCTCACGGCGTGTCGGGCCCGGACTCGGCGGTGGCCGGTGTCGTGTCGTCGCCTCCGACATCCTTGGCGACACTCTTCTTCACCGCGGCCTTCTTGGCAGCAGCCTTCTTCGCAACGGTCTTCTTCACCGCGGCCTTCTTCGCCGTCGCTCTCTTGGTCGTCTTCTTCTTCGCGGACGCTCCCCGTCCGCCGGCGTTCTTCTTCTTGGGTCCGCCGTTCTCGGCGATGTAGTCGCGACGCAATTGCAGAAGCTCGAAGGCGCGTTCGTTCGTCATCGACTCCATGCGATCGCCACGGGTCAGACCGGCGTTCACCTCGCCGTCGGTGACGTAGTCGCCGAACTTGCCCTCCTTACCCACGACGGGCAGGCCGGTGCCGGGGTCGGAGCCGAAGTCGCGCAACGGCGGTTTGGGAGCCGCACGCCCACGGCCGAACTGGCGCGGCTGGGCGAGCATGGCGAGCGCTTCGTCGAGGGTGATCTCGAGCAACTGCTCCTCGGTCTGGAGGGAACGGCTGTCCTTGCCCTTGCTGATGTAGGGGCCGTAGCGGCCGTTCTGGGCGGTGATCAGCTCGCCGTCGGCCGGATCGGCACCGATGGTGCGCGGCAGCGACAACAGGTCGAGCGCGTCCCGCATGGTGATGCGTTCGATGTTCATCGTGGTGAAGAGGGACACCATCCTGGGTTTCTCCATGCCCTCGGGCGGTTCGTCCATGGTCCCCCATTGCACGTACGGGCCGTAGCGGCCCGTCTTGGCGAAGACGGGATGGCCCTCCCATTCCCCGATCGGCACGTCGCCCTTGGGTGCGGCCAAGAGCGCGACGGCGGCGTCGAGGGTCAACTCGTCGGGTGTCATCGAGTCCGGGACGCCGACGGTGTCCTCGCCGCAGCGCACGTAGGGACCGTAGAGGCCGGGCTTGACGATGACCATCTCGCCGCGCTCCGGGTGCACCCCGATCTCGAAGGTGTTGAGGAGGGCCGCATCGATCGAGTCGAGGCGTGCGGCGACGATGTCGTGCAGCCCCTTGTGCTCGCCGTCGCCGAAGTAGAACTCGCGCAGCCAGGTCTCCTTGCGCACCTCGCTGCGCGCGATGGCATCGAGGGCCTCGTCGACACCGGCGGTGAAGTCGTAGTCCACGAGGTCACCGAAGTTGTCCTCGAGCAGACGGATCACCGAGAACGCCGTCCACGTGGGCACGAGTGACGTGCCCTTCTTCCACAGATAGTGACCGCGGTCGACCATGGTGGAGATGATCGATGCCCACGTGGAGGGTCGACCGATGCCCTTGGCCTCGAGTTCCTTGACCAGCGAGGCCTCGGTATAGCGGGGCGGCGGGGTGGTGGCATGCGAGAGCGGCGACCATTCGGCAATCGGTACGTTCTGTCCCGCGGTCAGGGGAGGTAGCAGGAGAGCGTTCTCGTCGTCCGTGTCGCTGTCGGCCTCGCCCTCGTCACGGGATTCCTCGTAGGCCTGGCGGTACCCCTGGAAGGTGATCGTGGTGCCGCTGGCGGAGAACTCGCAGTCACTCCCGGCCGTGTCGCGGGCCTGCGCACCGAGACGCACGCTCACCGTGGTACCGGTGGCGTCCGCCATCTGCGAGGCGAGTGTGCGCTGCCAGATGAGGCGGTACACGCTGAGGTCCGTGCCGCGGATCTCGCCGGCGACGTCCTCGGGTGAACGAAGGGGAAGGGCGGGCCGGATGGCCTCGTGGGCCTCCTGGGCGTTCTTGACCTTGTTCGACCAGGTACGGGCGGCGGACGGCAGGTGGGCTTGTCCATATTTATGTGCGATCTGGGAGCGGATCTCCCCGATGGCCTCGGCGCTCAGGGTGACCGAGTCCGTCCTCATGTAGGTGATGAATCCCCGTTCATAGAGGCCCTGGGCCACGCTCATCACCTGGCGGCTGGAGAGACGCAACTTGCGGCCCGCCTCCTGCTGCAGGGTGCTCGTGGTGAAGGGCGCCTTGGGGGCCGAGCGGTAGGGCTTCTCGTCCACCGAACGCACGACGAGGTCGGCTCCGGTGAGCCCGTCGAGGAGGGCGGTGGCCCGGGCGGCATCGAGCACGAGCACCCCGGGGTTCACCTCGCCGAGGAGGGAGAAATCCTTGCCCTGGGCCAGACGTGTGCCGTCGACGGCGATGAGTTTGGCGGTGAAAGAGGGCGAGGTGGCCGTAACCGCCTGGAGGGAGTGGTACTCGGCCAGGCGGAAGGCGATGCGCTCCCGCTCGCGCTGCACCACGAGGCGCAGGGCCGGGCTCTGGACGCGGCCCGCCGACAGGCCCCGGTTGACCCGGCGCCACAGGACGGGTGAGACCTCGTAGCCGTACAGGCGGTCGAGCACGCGGCGGGCCTCGGCGGCATCCACGAGGCCGTAGTCGATCTCGCGCGGGTTGTCCACGGCCTCCTGGATGGACTTCTTGTTGATCTCGTGGAAGACCATGCGGTGGTGCGGGACCTTGGGCTTCAGCTGCTCGAGGAGGTGCCAGGAGATGGCCTCTCCTTCGCGGTCCTCGTCCGTTGCGAGGTAGAGCCTCTCGGCGGACTTGAGGGCGTCCTTGAGTTCGCGCACCACCTTGCGGCCGCGCTCGGTGAGTTCGTAGGTGGGGGCGAAGTCGTTCTCGACATCCACCGCGAGTCCCTTGCTCGGCAGGTCGGCGATGTGCCCGACCGACGGACGCACGTCGTACTCGGGGCCGAGGTACTGGGCGATGGTCTTTGCCTTCGCGGGGGATTCGACGATGACGAGATACTTGGACATATGGCGTTTCATGGCTAGGTGATGTGACCCGACCGAGTCAAGAGTATGTGGAAGGGCGGCTCCGAAAACGGTCGGCTGCACCCGCGCAACGGGCGGCGACGATACCGTGCGGTGCGATGGGAAACGACACCGATGGGCGTCTGCGGGAGTCTCCCGGTGCGCGCGCCGGCAGGGTGGTGCGCATCGACCGGGGATGGAGCACCGTGCTGCTCGACGACGCCTCGACCGTGCGCGTGCGCAACATCGGGGCCGATGTCGCCGTCGGCGACCGCGTGATGCTCGACGCCGATGCCGAGCGCATCGCGTCCGTCGAGGAGCGCACGAGCGCCATCGCGCGGCGCAACTCGTTCGAGGGTGCGCGCGCGATGCGCCAGGTGGTGGCCGCCAACATCGACACGGTCTTCGTCGTGCACGCCGTGACGGTCGAACCGAATCCACGGCGCTTGGAGCGCGAACTTGTGCTGGCGTTCGATTCGGGGGCGGATCCGGTGGTGGTGCTCACGAAGATCGACCTCGTGGATCCCGGCTACGTCGACGAGGTGCGCGAACGGCTGGCCGGGACCGCGGTCGGTGTGGCGATCCTGGCGGTCTCATCCGCCACCGGGGAGGGGCTCGATCGCCTCCGCGACCTCCTGCCGCCCGGCTCGACGGTGGCCCTCATCGGGGCGAGCGGGGCGGGGAAATCCACCCTCGTCAACGCGCTCGTCGGGCGCGAGGTGCAGCGCACCGCGGAGGTGCGCGACGACGACCAGAGGGGCCGTCACACCACCGTCGCCGCGGAACTCATCGAACTCCCGTGGGGAGCCTGGCTGCTCGACACCCCGGGACTGCGCGCGGTGACCCTGTGGACGAGCGGCCGGGGCATCGAGATGGCCTTCCCGGAGGTGTTCGCCGCCGCCGATGATTGCCGCTTCCGAGACTGCAAGCACGCCGACGAGCCGGGGTGCGCGGTGAACGCCGCCATCGCGGAGGGCACGATCCGGCCGGAACGACTCGAGTCGATGCGTCGACTCGTCGCCGAGGAGTTCAGCGTCGAGGAGGAGACCATCGAGCGCGAGCGGTCGATGGACCGTCGCGGAGTGCGCCGGCCCCGCCGAAACTGAGTCAGCCCGCGGCAGGCGGGAACTGGATGCCGAGGATGGCGCCACCCCCGACGTTGTCGAGCACGTAGGCCTGCGCGCCGTGGTCGAGGGCGAACTGGTGCACGATCGCCAGTCCGAGCCCGGAACCCGGCAGGGCGCGACCCGATTCGGAGCGCCAGAAGCGGTCCCACACGCGGGGCTTGTCCTCGTCGGCGATGCCGGGGCCGTTGTCGCGCACCTCGATGCGACCGTCGACCACGTGAACCTCCACGCGGGCATTCGTGCCGGCGAACTTGAGCGCATTGTCCACGAGGTTCGTCACCGCGCGCTCGAGCTGGAAGGCCCGCGCGCGCACGCGTGTGCCCTCGCCCGCGTGCACGGACACGGGGGACGCGTCGCCCGCCCTGCGGTTCGCCCGCGCCGCGACCTCTTCGGCCACCTCGGCGAGGTCGCAGTCGACGGGATCCTCGGTGGTCGTCTGGTCGGAGGCCAGCGCGCTGAGTTCGGCGCCGAGCGACACGAGTTCGTCGATCTCGGCGCGCATGTCGGCGAGGACGGCGTCGCGCTCGGGACCGGCGAGGTCGGCCCGGTCGAGCAGTTCGGTGTTGGCCCTCAGGCTGGTCAGCGGGGTGCGCAACTCGTGACCCGCGTCCTGGACGAGGCGTCGCTGGCGGTCGAGGCTGTCGCGCAGTGCGGCCAGCATGGTGTTGAACGAGCCCGAGAGCCGTCCGACCTCGTCGCTGCCGGAATGGGCGATGTGCTCGGCGGGGTCGCGGGTGCGCGCGATGCGGTCGGCGGTGTCGGCGAGTTCCTCGAGCGGCGCCGAGATGCGCCGGGCGAAGAACCATCCCACGAGACCCGACAGACCCACTGCGAGTGCGGTGAACGCGGGGAACCAGGCGCGCATGCCCCGTGCTGCGTCGTCGACGATGCTGAGGTCCTTGGCCACCTGCACGAGAACACCGTCGCCGGCGACCACGGTGAGGGCGCGGTACGAGGTGCCGTCGATGGCATCGAAGCGGAAGTAGCGCACCTTCCCCACCTGTGCCCGCATCTCCTCGTCGTCGGGCGAGGTGGGGATGACGGGGGAGTTGACGCGCGCCACCGGCCCGATGCGGGGGATGTCGAGTTGTGTGATGGCGTCCAGTTCGGTCTGGAGGATCTCGTCGCGCAGGTCACGGTTCATGATGCTGTCCGGGCGGGCACCGGGTTGCTCCAGCATCGCAAGGATGCGCGTCGCCCGCGAGGCGAGGGAGTCGTCGACCTGCCCGCGCAACTGCCGCGTGGCGATGCCGTAGGCGCCGGCGCTGAGGACGATCGACAGGACGAGCACGATGCCCGAGGTGACGAGTGCGAAGCGGGTGCGGATGTTCACGGTTCCCTCGCCGTGTAGCCGACGCCCCGGACGGTGTGCACGATGCGCGGTCGGTCGCCCTCCTCGGTCTTGCGACGCAGGTAGCCGATGTAGACGTCCAGCGACTTCGAGTTCGTCTCGAAGTCGTATCCCCAGATCTCTTCGTAGATCTGCTCGCGGGTCAGCACGATGCCGGGGCTGCGCATGAGCATCTCGAGCAGGTCGAATTCGGTCTTGGTGAGCTGCGCCGGTTCGCCGCCGCGGCTCACCTCCCGGGTGAGCGGGTTGAGCTCAAGGTCCCCGATGCGCAACGGGGCCTCGCCGGCGACGGGTTGGCGACGGCGCAACAGCGCGCGGCACCGGGCGAGCAACTCGTCCACCGCGAAGGGCTTGACCATGTAGTCGTCGGCACCGGCGTCGAGGCCCGCCACACGGTCGCCGACCTCGTGGCGGGCGGTGAGCAGCAGAATCGGCGTGTCGATGGCGCGGTGGCGGGCCTCCCGGCACACGGTGAGACCGGACGCGAAGGGCATCATCACGTCGAGCACCGCCAGGTCGAACGTCTCGTGCGTGAGCCGCTCGAGCGCCGCTGCGCCGTCGTTGACCGCCGTCACCTCGTAGTGCTCCAGCTCCAGCACCCGGGAGACGGCCTTGCGCACGGAGGGGTCGTCCTCGGCCACGAGAACCTTCGTCCGCTCCACGGGGTCACCGTATCCGTGCTCTCCGGGGCCATTCCCGACCGGGCCGGCATTCTTGGGTGCCTCTTACCCTGCTCCGACAGTCTCCTTACCCGGGACGGCGACCATGTTCCCGTCGGAGGAACTCCGGCGCGGCCCCCGGGTCGTCACCCACCGAAAGGACACATCATGAGAACAGCATCACGATTCACGAGGATCGCCGTTGCGGCGGGTCTCGTCGTCACGAGCGGAGCGGCCGTCTTCGGTCTCACCAGCTTCGCCAGCGCCCAGACAGGGGACACCCCGGTCGTCGTCGCGGAGGAACCCGCCGCGGCCGACCGTGCACACCCGCTCGCCGTCGCCGCCGAGGCCCTCGGCATGACCGAGGCTGAACTGCGCGCCGAACTCGAGGCCGGCAAGTCCATCGCCGATGTGGCGCAGGCCAAGGGCATCGATGCCCAGACCGTGATCGACGCACTCGTCGCCCGGTTCACCGAGCGCGCAGCTGACATGGTGAACACGCCCGGTCTCCCCCGGGAGGGACGCGGTGGACCCGGCAGGGTCGGACGCGGGGTTGGCAAGGTGCTCGGGAGCGAGGCCCTCACCGGCCTGCTCGACCTCACCCGTGCCGAGATCCGTGACCGCCTGAAGGCGGGTTCGAGTCTCGCGGCCATCGCCGAAGCCCAGGGGGTCTCGGTCGATGACCTGAAGGCGACCCTCATCGCCGACGTCACGGCGCATCTCGCCGAGGAGGTCGCCGCGGGCGAGCACACCCAGGCAGAGGCCGATGCCAAGCTGGCGAAGTTCACCGCGAACATCGACAGGCTGATCAATGCCACGCCGCGCCTCGGCGGTCGTGGCATGCGCGGCGGAGCCGACCGGGACTCCGGTGCCGACGCGCCGGCCGACGAGGAAGGTGCCCTCGCGGGAATCTAGAGAGTTCCGGCGTCGAGGCGGTCGAGCACCGTCCTCGCCCGGATGCGCACCTCGGCGGCGTCCGCGAGTTTGCGGGCGCCGCCGATCTGCGTCGTCATGCGGTGATTGCGGGAGAACCGATCTGCGTGTCGCAGGAGGAAGTCCCAGTAGAGGGTGGTGAAGGGGCACGCATCGTCACCGGTGCGCTTGCGACGGTCGTAGGCGCAACCCCGGCAGTGGTCACTCATCTTGTCGATGTAGGCACCGCCGGCGGCATACGGCTTGGTGGCCATGCGGCCGCCGTCGGCGTGCAGGGCCATGCCCACCACGTTCGGCACCATCACCCACTCGGCGCCGTCGACGAACATCTCCCACATCCAGGCCGTCAGCTCGTCGGGGCGCACCGCGGCGAGGAGGGCCAGGTTGCCCATGATCATGAGGCGCTGGATGTGATGGGCCCAGCCCCTCTCGTGCACGGCACCCACCGCGGACGCGACGCAGGCCATCGAAGTACGCGTCGGGTCGCGGAACACGGGTGGAAGCGGTCTGTGCGCACCGAGTTCGTTGAGGCCGGCGTAATCCTCGTCGAGGAACCAGTAGAGACCGTGCACGTACTCGCGCCATCCGATCACCTGCCGGATGAATCCTTCGGCCGATGCCACGGGGACACGTCCCGCTTCCCACGCCCGCTGTACCGCGTCGCACACCTCGCCGGGAAGGAGCAGACCGTTGTTGAGGTAGGGCGACAGGAGCGAGTGGGCAAGGTGCCAGTCGTTCGTCATCATCGCGTCCTCGTGCGGCCCGAAGTGCGGCAGCACGTCGTCGACGAAATGGCGCAGCCTCTCGAGCGCACCGGTGCGCGACGTCGCCCACAGGCCGCCCGTAGCCGAACCGACGCAGCCGGATGGCAGGTCGGCGAGCACCTCGCGGTCGACGTCGTCCGGGGAACCGACCGGCGCCGCGGGCCACGGCACGGCACCGCGGGGAGGTCCCTGACGGTTCTCCTTGTCGTGGTTCCAGCGTCCCCCGGCGGGTTCGTTCCCCTCCATGAGATAGCCGAGTCGCACGCGTTGTTCGCGGTAGAAGTCCTCCATCCGCAGCGACTTGCGCCCCGTGGCCCAGGCGGCGAAGGCCTCGGGTGCGACGAGGAACTGGTCCGAGGTCACGGTGGGCACTGCGAGCGAGGCGAGCAATCGTCGCGCTCGCCGACTGTTGGGTGCCGTCGCGGTGATCTCCCGACCCGGATGGTCGGCCCTGTGGGCCTCGATGCCCGTTCTCATCGACGCCGCCCGCCGGTGATCCACGGTGAAGCCCTCCGCGCGGAGGTCGGCGACGAAGTGGCGCATCGACGACACGTAGAAATGGAGCCGCTGTGCGTGCCAGGCGCGTCCTGCGATCTTGTCGGCTGCCTCGATGACGAGCACGGTGTCCCGACCGGGCACCGCCGAGGCGAGCGCGCCGATGGCCCGGTTGCATTGGTCGCCGAGGACGAGGACGGTGCGCTCCGCGGGAGGTGCCTGCGTCGCCATGTCGGTCACGCTAACCGTGCGTCACCCGATGACGAGCGGTGGCTCCTGCACCGTCGTCGCCTCGGCGGTCATGTCGGGGAGCCGGACCCATCGACCCACGAGAGGCACCGATGCCGTCCATGGTCTCGTCAACGTGACGGTCACGAGACCGGTCGCGTCGTCGAGGGTCACCGACACCCGTGTACCCCGGGGAACGGCCGCCGATGCCGCCGCGTCCGGATGTTCGGCCACGGCGGCGATGCGGGCCGTGCGACGGGCGAGGTCGTCGAGGCGCAGCGTCGCCAGGCAGAAGTGCAGCACCACGAGAACGACGACCGCGGAGGCGGCGAGCAGGGGCGCGACGAGAGCGAATTCGACGGCGGCCTGCCCGCGCGGGTCACGGTGAGGTCGGTGCACGCGAGATGACCTGGTCGAACACGGCGTCGAACAGCGATCCGATGCGGCCCGCTCCTCCGCCGGCGGTGGCCCAGGCGATGACGAGGGAGGCGAAGATCGCGGCCACGAGGAGGATGAGGGCGTATTCGGTGGTGGCCTGGCCACGAGCACGCTGTTCGGGTCGGTCTTCGACGGGTCGCAAGGGGTGAGGGCGGTGCATGGTGTCTCCTGTCAGCCGACGGTGGGACCGAGATGTGTCGTCGCCGCGACGAGAAGGGGAACGACACCGAGAAGGAGGAACGAGGGAAGGACGCACAGCACCACGGGGAACGCGAGCACCGCAGGCAGGCGTCGCACCGCCGCGTCGACATCGCGTCGTCGACGGGCTCGGACCTCGACGCCGAGTCGTGCCGCCACGTCTGCGACCGGAAGCCCGTCCCGGAGCGCACGAGCGAGGGTCCGCTCCAGATCGGCCGAGTCCGGGCCAGCGCCCTGCCCGTGCAGTCCGGCGAGCACCTCGGCGACGCCGCGTCCGGAACGCAGGGCGACGGCAGCCTCGTCGGCGACGGGCGACCCGCTGCCGGCCCGATGCAGGGTCCGCGCCACCGCGCGCGCCGTCCATGCGCGCCCGGCCACGTTGAGGAGGAGGCCGACGACGAGGATCGGCACGAGCGCTCCGGAGACGACTCCGCGGCGCACCGTCGCCGAACCGATGAGAGCAAGTGCTCCTCCCGCGAGGGGAAGCGCAGTGAGGAGGCGCAGCGTGAGGCGAGCCTGGGCGGTGGCGACGCGCAGTTCCCCGTGCAGGGCGTGACGATCCCGCAGCACCGCGGCCACGGTGTCGAGGCCGTCGGGATCGAAGGTGTGACCGGTCACGCAGCTCGCCACGAGGTCGAGAACCCGCGCGTCGTCTCCGTGCGCCCGCGTCAGGGCATCGTCCACGGCGACGACGAGGGGACGACGCGCAGCAACCCCGGCACGGATCGCACGCCACGGATCGTCCGGTGCGGTGGATCCGAGATCCCCCAGTGCCGCGTCCACGGACTCACCGGCCCGGATCGAGCGGGCGACCTGCTCGCATGCATCGGCCCGGGCGACCAGGACGTCGTGCGGATGTGACGCGGGGATTGCCCGCACGTCGGTGGGTCGACGTCGTGCGCCCGCCCTCGGCCATCGTGCGGGGCCGTTCGTGTTCAGCGCCACCACGCGCCGGCGCGCGGGTCGACGGTCGCAGCGCCGGGCGACGAGCGGAGCCAGGACGAGGAGGACAGTGGCGAACGTCGTGGTCCCGGCGAGGAGGATCACGACGGCCGCACGGGGACGAGGCGCCGGTCGTCGTCGCGCTCGAGGATGCCGGTGATGCGCCGACGACCGTCGGGGTCGCGGTCGAGATGGACGACGGCGTCCACCGAGTTCTCCACCAGGTCGTCCACCGCCGAGTCGCTCCACTGCGGCGCATCGCGCAGCACCAACGAACGGATGCGGCCGACGGCATCGGGTGCCGAACGCGCGTGCACGGTCGCCCAACAGCCCCGGTGGCCAGCCGCGAGGGCGAGGAGCATGTCGATGGCCTCGGAACCCCGGACCTCCCCGACGACGAGGCGGTCCGGTCTGAGCCGCAGCGACGCGCGCACGAGATGCTGCAGCGTCACCTCCCCGCGGCCGTCAACCCCGGCGGGTCGCGTCTGCAGACGCACGACGTGGGGATGCACGAACCGCAGCTCGGCGGTGTCCTCGGCGCAGACGACGCGCTCGTGCTCGGCGAAGAGCCGGCTCACCGACGACACGAGCGAGGTCTTGCCGGTCGAGGTCGCACCGGACACGAGGACGTTGCGACGCTCTTCGACGAGTCGTCCGACGACAGCCGTGGTCGCCGGTGACCCGAACGCAGCGAGCGGGAGGATGCTGCGCCGGAACCGTCGAACGGACAGGACCGGTCCACCGTGGGCCACCGGGGGGATGACGGCGCAGATCCGCGTCCCGTCGGCGAGGACGCAGTCGAGCACCGGGGAGAGGAGGTCGAGTCGGCGACCCGACGTGCGGGCGAGCAGTTCGAGACAGAGACCGACCTCGTCTGCGTCGATGCGACCCGACGGCACGAGGCCGTCGGGGGTCTCGATCCACACGGCACCGCCGTGGAGAACCATGATCTCGGACACCTCGGGGTCATCGAGATGATGCTGGAACGCCGCGAGAGGGTCGAGATCCGTCGTGTGTTCCCGGACGGTCACGCCACGGGCAGGTGGCGGCCGAGGAGATGTTCCACCCGCGACGGGAGGAGGCCGGCGTCCACGGCGCGGGCGATGGCAGCGGTGTGGGGAACGGTGGCTGCGACGGGAACGCCGAGCACGTGGGCCACGTCGTTCACGGTGAGGGCGCGGTCACCCTCCTTCATCACGTAGACGGTGCTGGGTTTCGGGAGCGACGAGGCGCGCCGCAACGAGAGGTAGCAGGGACGCGTCACCATCGCGACCGTGGGCACCACCGCCCGGATCTCGTCGGGGACGCCACCGGTTCCCCCGTCGATGACGACGTCGGCGTCGAGTCCGGCGATGAGGTCGGCCAACGCCTCCCAGCGCGGTGCCCCCTCGATGAAGCGCCCGCCGCGGTGCACGAGGAGCAGGGCGTCGTTGACCGCGGTGGCCCGGGCGAGCAGCGCGTCGCTCCCCGCTCGAGCGTCTCCGAGCCACTCGTTCATGCCGGGGCCCGGGGGCTCGGGGATACCGAGGACGGCGGGAACATCGCCGCACCAGTCGAGCAACAGCGTGCGGTGTCCGCGCGCGGAGCGCAGGAGGGCGTGGGAGACGGCGACCACCGTGGTGCCGTTGCCGCCCTTGGGTGACGTGAAGAAGGTGTGCATCGGGCTCCTCGCTCGCCGACCGGGTGCCGGCGCGCGCCGATGTGTGCCCCTCACCGGGGCTCGGGTCAGGCCCCGACCGCGTTGCGCAGAGGCTCGTCGCGCACCCAGCGCCCGAGGTTCTCCACGAATATGTCCGTCGCTCGCTCGGCGGATTTCGGGGACGACCCCGAGTTGTGTGGCGAGACGATGACGTTGTCCATCGCCCACAACGGACTCTCCCCCGGCAGCGGTTCCACCTCGAACACGTCGAGACCGGCTCCGGCGAGGTGGCCGCTGCGCAGCGCGTCGACGAGGGCCGTCTCATCGACGAGCTCGCCGCGGCCCACATTGATGAAGCGCGCGCCCTTCTTCATGCGCATGAAGGCAGCGGAGTCGAAGAGGCGGCGGGTCTCGTCGGCGAGCGGGAGGGCGACGGCCACCCAGTCGGCGCGGCCGAGAACGTCGGGCAGGGCGGAGAACGAGAAGGTGGCACACGGTTCGTCCCCCGTCGGGGTGCGTCGCACCGCCTCCACCGACATGCCGAGCGCCACGCCGAGCCGGGCGATCTCGGTGCCGATGGGGCCCATACCGATGACGGCGAGGCGGGCACCGTCGAGCTCCTCGATGGGATGCATGCTCCATTCGGACCGGTCCTGGCTGCGCATCCACCCGCGCAGGTCACGGCTGAGGGCGAGCATGTAGAGGATCGCCGTCTGGGCGATGGGCGACGCCGTGGCACCGGAGGAATTGGTGAGAACGACACCGCGCTCCATCTGCTGGACGAAGAACGGGCTGTCCACGCCGGCGGAGAACGAGTGCAACCACTTGAGCGACGGTGTGTTCATGATGGACAGCGCGATGCCGCGGGTGCGCTCGGGCCACACGTCGGAGGAGAAGAAGGCCACGTCGACCCCGGCGAGGACGTCGGCGGGGAGGGGATCGGCGCCCTCGTAGACGACGCGCTCCGCATCGGGCGCCACGGCGACGATCCGGTCGCCGTGGGTCCGCCACACGTTGTCGCTCGCGAGAATCGCCTGCACCTCGGCCATCACCCCACACTAGGGACGCAGCCGGAGAGGACGGGCCTCCGCCACGGCGGTACGGTCGTGGCATGCGCTCGGTCATCGCCGCCGCCATGGTCGCCCTGGCCCTGTCGGGGAGCGTGCAGGCATCGAACACCGTCGCGGTCATCGAGTCGATCGATCCCTCCCTCCCCGCCGGGGTGCAGGTGGACGTGGTGGGGGCCGATTCCCCCCTGCGCGTGCGGGTTCGCGGGCATGCGGTCGAGGTGCGCGGCTACGAGGACGAGCCGTACCTGCGCATCGACGCTGATGGATCGGCATGGATCAACGACGTATCGGTGAGCGCGGCTCTCAACGAGGACCGTTACGGCTCGGATGCCGGGCCGCAGCTGCCGTCCGCCGAACCCGAATGGCGTCGCACGCGTCCCGACGCCACGCTGATGTGGCATGACCATCGCGTGCACTGGATGTCGCGTTCCGATCCGCCCGTGCTCGACGAGGAGGGACGCGTGCTCGAGTTCGCCGTCCCCGTCGTGGTCGACGGCACCGTGCACACGGTTGCCGGCACCCTCTATCTGCGTCCCGACGCGTCGGCAGCCTGGTGGACGGGGGCCCTCCTCGCCGCGGTCGCCGTCGCGGTTCTGCGGCGGCGTCGCACGGTGACGATCGCGGCGTCGACCGGGCTCGCGGTTGCCGGCGTCGCCGTGGGTGCGGCTCAGTGGTTCTCGTTGCCCGACGGCGCGCGGATGGCCCCGTTGCTGGCCGGCTTCGCGGGCCTGGCGCTCGTGCTCGTCGTCGTGACGCTCCTGCCCGTCGTTCGTCGTGCCCACGATGTGACTGCGGCGGTGATGGCCGGTGTCGGCGCGTCGTTCATGGTCGGGGCGTGGCTGTGCAGCGAGCAGGTGCGCTCGGCGTGGGTTCCCGGAGCCGACTGGCAGGCGCGCGTCTTCGTGCCGATCATGCTCGGGTGGGGTGCGGCGATCGTCGTTGATGGTGTGATGACGATTCTGCGTCCCCGTCCGTCGGCGGTCGCCTGACGCGGAGCCACCGGACCGGGTGACCGGTCACCCGGGGGATGTGCTCAGACGGAGAGAAGGTCGCGCGCGCCGGTGTCCGAGGACGGGTGGCGCAGTTTGCTCATGGCGCGGGCCTCGATCTGGCGGATGCGCTCGCGGGTGAGGTTGAAATGCTCGCCCACCTCCTCGAGGGTGCGCGGCTCACCGTTGCCGTCGAGACCGAAGCGCAGGCGCAGGATCTCGCGCTCGCGCTCGTCGAGCGGGGCGAGAAGCCGTTGGATCTCCTCGGGGAGGAGCGCGGTGGCCGCCACCTCGAAGGGCTCCTCGGCGGAGCGGTCCTCGACCACGTCGCCGAGCTCGGCGTCGCCGTCCTCGCGCAACGGCTCGGACAGCGACAGGGGCTCGGCGGCGAAACGCAGCGCCTCGGTGACCTTGTCCTCGGGCATCTCCACCTCGGCGGCGAGTTCGGCGAGCGTGGCGGGACGTCCGAACTTGAGTTCGAGGCGAGACCGCGCCTTCTGCAGGCGCGCCAAGGTGTCGCCGGCATGGACGGGCAGGCGGATGGTGCGCCCGGTGTTGGCGATGCCGCGGGTGATGGCCTGGCGGATCCACCACGTGGCGTAGGTGGAGAACTTGAAGCCCTTGCGCCAGTCGAACTTCTCGACCGCGTGCATGAGGCCGAGGTTGCCCTCCTGGATGAGGTCGAGCAGCGGCAGGCCCGAGGCCTGGTACTTCTTGGCGATGGAGACCACGAGTCGCAGGTTCGACTGGACGAAGGTGCGCTCGGCGACCTCGCCCTCGCGGGACAGCTTGCGCAGTTCGCGTCGACGGGTGGCCGAGAGATTCTTGGTGTTCGCCATCTCCTCGGCGGCTTCCTTGCCGGCCTCGATGGCCTTGGCCAGACGGACTTCATCGTCCTTCGTGAGCAGGGTGTACTGACCGATGCCGGTGAGGTACATCCTCACCAGGTCTTCATCGTCGCGATCCATGCGATCCTTGGCCACCCGGCGTCCTCCTTGTCGTTCCCTGGAATTACCCGAGACATGCTCCGGGAGGATTCGGTCGTCCGACTCCCCCGGTGGTGGGCAGGATACCGATGGGGTCCCCCGCGACAACCGTGTCGACGCGTTCCATTTCTCTCCGTCGGGCCGGGCCCGGGGTGCCCCCACGGTCGGCTTCCACCCTCCTTATGCTGGGGCCATGTCCAACCCGCTCCTCACCGACAAGGCCATGGGCACCGGCAACCTCGAGCGCGGCTCGGGTTCCTGGGCTCCCCCCGTTCCCGTCACCGACGGTCCCGTGAGTCGTTGGGACTCGGGGATCATGACGGTTTCGGGCACGGCGAACGCGACCATCATGTTGCTCGTCCTCATCCTCGCGACCGCGACGGTGACCTGGTTCTCCATCGATGCTCCCGCGGAGGGCGGCACCATCGTCTTCCCCACCGCATGGGTCATCGGCGGCGTGGTGGTCGCTCTCGTGGCCGCCCTGGTGGGCACGTTCTCCCCGCGCCGGGCGCGCATCGCCGCCCCCGTCTACGCGCTCGCCGAGGGCGTGGTGCTCGGTGCCATCAGCCGGGCCTATTCGGTGGCCTACGAGGGCATCGTCCTGCAGGCCGTCGGAGCCACCCTCGGTGTCTTCCTCGTGATGCTCATGCTGTATCGCAGCCGCGTCATCCGGGTGACGGACAAGACCCGCCGCATCGTGGTCGGCATGATGATGGGACTCCTCGTGTTCTACGGGGTGTCCTTCCTCATGGGGATCTTCGGGGCGATGCCCTCGTTCATCACCGGTGCCACGCCGATGGGGATTCTCTTCAGCGTCTTCGTCGCCGGCCTCGCGGCGTTCAGCCTGGCGCTCGACTTCGACATGATCGAGCAGGGGGCAGCCAACAAGCTGCCCGCCCACATGGAGTGGTACGGCGCTCTCGCCGTGACCATCACCCTGGTGTGGCTCTACCTCGAGATCCTGCGCCTGCTCGCCAAACTGCGCGAGCACTGACCCCGGGTCTCAGTCGGCCAGGCCGCCGGCGGCCGCGACCAGTTCCTCGAAGCGCCGCGCCGCGTCCGCACCCCGTTCGCCCTCGCGGGCGGACCCGACCATCGACCGCAGCAGTTCGTCACCGTCGTTCCAGCACGCTGTCCCGTCGTCGATGACGAACTGAAGCGTGCGTACCGTCGGTGAGTCGGTGAGGGGATCGGTCATCTCGAGGTGCTCGCCGTAGGCGGCGAGCAGGTGGGGGACCACCACCTTGTAATGGGCCACCACGCGCTCGAGGCTCATCGCGGGGTCGCGCAGTGCAGCGAGTTCGTCGAAGAGACGGGAGACGCCGGCATCGGTCGGACCGACGAAGGTGGTGGTGTCCCGATCCCACAGCACGGGGAGACGCTTGCGCCACAACTTGGCGTGCCAGGCGTGCAGGTGCACGTGACGGCCGAACAGGGCGGCGACCTGCGGCTCCGGCGACACCGTCACCCAGTCGGCGAGCACGTCGTGCAACCGGCTCTCGGCCCACACGTAGCGCCCGATGCGTCGCGAGTTATCGATGATCCCGAAGAAACCCCCGGAGGATTCGTCGACCATCGACACGGATCAGCCGTTCGTCGGGGGCGGATTGCGGCGCGCGAGCGGATCGACGGCGAGGAGCGCCGTGTCGAGTTCTGCGCCGGTGACCTCGTCGGTCCAGTAGGTGCCGTCGTCGAGGCGTTCGAGAGCGGCATCCACGTCGGCGAGCACACGTTCGATCTCGTCGAGCTCCGCGCGGCCGTGGTCGTCTCTCTGGTCCATGGCCGTTCATCGTAGGGGTACATGTAGCGTGGTCGCCATGCCACATCCCTTCCCCGCCCTCGACGGTTCCGCCCCCCGCATGCAGAAGTTCCCGGACGTGCCGGAGTTCGGCATCGATTCCACGAAGCGCTACACGGCCACCATGGAGACCTCGATGGGGAGCCTCGTCATCGCCCTCGATGCGGTGCGCGCCCCCAAGACGGTGAACAACTTCGTGTTCCTCGCGGCCCACAAGTACTACGACGGGGTCATCTTCCACCGCATCATCAAGGGCTTCGTCTGTCAGGGTGGCGATCCCACCGGCACGGGAACCGGCGGCCCGGGCTACCGCTTCGAGGACGAACTCCCGAAGGCCGGCCAGTACCAACTCGGTTCGGTGGCCATGGCGAACGCCGGGCCGAACACGAACGGTTCGCAGTTCTTCCTCATCAGCGGGCCCTCCGGTGTCGGTCTGCCACCGAGCTATTCCCTGTTCGGTCAGATCGTGAAGGGCCTCGACGTGCTCGAGCAGATGCAGAGCGTCGAGACCGACGGACGCGACCGTCCGCGCACCGACGTGGTCATCGACAGCGTGACCGTTTCGGTCGCCGACTGACGCGGTTGCCCACCGAGCTGAACCTCGCCGAGGCCCGGCGCCTCGCCGTCGCTGCCCAGGGATTCGCTCGTCCCCGCCCCGCGGGTCGCGTCGGACGACAGCATCTGGCCCGCGTGCTCGACACGGTCGGCCCGATCCAGATCGACTCGGTGAACGTGCTCGTGCGCAGCCAGGAGCTCCCGCTCTTCTCGCGTCTCGGTCCCCACCGCCGCGATCTCATCCCGGAGGCCACGGCCGCCGGTGAGATGTTCGAATACTGGTGCCACGCCGCCTCGCATCTGCCGACGACGATGCTTCCGCTCGTGC
>Ga0315903_10000309_pt1 | contig 72765 bp, 81 predicted proteins | sample LakEriMetagenome_7_FD_203524 | JGI IMG/M metagenome (GOLD analysis project Ga0315903, IMG submission 203524) | Freshwater fungal communities from buoy surface, Lake Erie, Ohio, United States - Buoy 2 MA119 | ecosystem: Environmental > Aquatic > Freshwater > Lake | place: USA: Lake Erie, Ohio... | reverse complement strand
CAAGCAGCATAAGAAGCGCAACGCCCCAATAATGGCCCCATTCGACCAACCGAATGATCCAATCTTCCATTAGTTCTTCTCCGACAATCTGCGTTCAATCGCGTCGAGAATGCGCGCGGGTGTATCTGTGCCGTTGAAACGATCAATCGCGACAATGCCCGTGGGTGATGTCACGTTGATTTCGGTCAGCCATTGGCCGCCAATGACGTCGATGCCGACAAATATCAGGCCAAGCTCTTTCAAACGCGGCCCCATCGCGGCACAGATTTCGCGTTCGCGCGCCGTAAGTTCGGTTGATTCCGCGCTGCCGCCAACGGCCAAGTTGGAGCGGAACTCGCCTTCGCCCGGACGGCGGTTGATCGCGCCGGTTACTTCACCGTCGATCATAACGATCCGTTTGTCGCCCAGCGCCACATCGGGCAGGAATGGCTGCACCATGTGCGGTTCGGGCCATGTGTTGTTGAACACCTCAAACAAGGCGCCCAAATTGCTGCCGTCGGCGTCAATGCGGAAAATGGCTTTGCCGCCATTGCCATGCAGCGGCTTTACAACGACTGCGCCATGTATTTTTTGGAAGTCGCGCACCTCGTCTGCCGAACGGGTGATGATCGTCGGCGGCATAAATTGGCGATAATCGAGCACCATCACTTTTTCCGGCGCGTTGCGGACGCTGGCGGGGTTGTTGACCACTAATGTTTCATGTTCGATCCGCTCCAGCAAATGGGTAGCGGTGATGTAGCCGACATGAAAGGGCGGGTCCTGCCGCATTAACACCACGTCGATGTCTGTGCCTAAATCAATCTTCTTTGGCGCGCCAAAGCGGTAATGCGCGCCTTCAACGCGTTGCAGATCCTGCACCGGATGCGCCCACGCCGTAAGGCGATCATTGGCATCGAGTGTCAGCGTGCCGACATCATAATGCCAGATATCATAACCGCGCGCCTGTGCGGACAGCATCAGCGCGAAGCTGGAATCGCCAGTGATATTGATACCGTCCATAGGGTCCATCTGGACCGCCATTCTGATTGCCATTTCGCGCTTTCCTATCCGTGCCAGACATTTGGCAAATGCTTAGGGAAGCGCCAAGGCGCAACCATAATCACATCAATCTGCATATTTTCACACTCTTTGCCATATTTGGGCAAGAGAATTTCCGCTGCAGCGGCGACACGGCGCAACCGACTGGCATCAATCGCCGTGGCAAGATCGACGGCTTTCGTCCGCGCCTTCACCTCGACAAAGGCGATGCTTTTGCCGCGCCGTGCAATTAAATCCACCTCACCACGTGGCGTTTTCACGCGCGCGCCAACGATGCGCCATCCTTTCAGACGCAAAAACCAAGCGGCTATCACCTCCCCGCGCCGTCCGCGTTGTTCGGCGGCACGGCGGCTCACTGCGCCTTCAATTCCGTAGCGCGGGCGTAGACGGCATTGCGCTCCAGCCCGAAGCGCTTGGCAATCGCGCCTGCGGCCTTGGCGGCTGACATCGTCTCGAGCGCCTCTTTCAACGCGGCATCCACATCCCCCGTCTCGGTCGCCGCATCGTTGGCAGGCGGGCCAATGATCAGTACGATTTCGCCTTTCGGCTCCTGCGCGGCATATCGCGCCGCGAGTTCCGCCGCCGTTCCAGTGACCACCTCTTCAAACTTCTTGGTCAGTTCGCGCGCCACGGCAACTTCGCGGTCGCCATAAGTGTCGGCAATAGCGGCCAAGCTTGCGGCCAGGCGCGGACCGGCCTCGTAAAACACCAATGTCGCTTTGACCTGCCCCAGCTCGGTCAATGTCTCGACCCGCGCTTTAGCTTTATTTGGCAGGAACCCTGCAAACAAAAACCGATCGGTCGGCAGGCCGCAGATCGACAAAGCCGCCGTGACGGCACTTGCCCCCGGAATGGTGAACACCGATACGCCCGCGTCACGTGCGGCGCGGACAAGCTTATATCCGGGGTCGGAGATTAAAGGCGTGCCAGCGTCCGAAACCAAGGCAACGACGCCGCCACGCGCAGCGGCAACCAAGGACTCCCGTTCTACGTCCCCGCTATGGTCGTTGTAGCGGCGCATTTTCTTTTTAATGCCCAAATGATGCAGTAATTTGCCCGTCACACGGCTGTCTTCAACCGCGACTATGTCTGCGGCGGTCAGAAGATCGATTGCCCGTTGAGACATATCTGCAAGGTTGCCGATGGGGGTCGCAACGACATATAAGCCTGATTCGAAAGTCATCGGAATATGCAGCTTTTTCCCAAGGAACCCAAAATGAGTGCATCCATTGCCGCAACGCGCGCGCAGCCGCAAGCTTTAGCAGGCCGAATCAAAAAGCTGCTGGTCTTGGCGTCGGTCGTCCTGCTGGCTGCCTGTAGCACGGTCCCGCGCAGTAAGGCGCCCGTGGTTGCCGAACCATCCGACGGCATGCACCGTGTCGCGCTGTTGTTGCCGGTGACTGGCCCTGACGCCGATGTGGGGCAATCGATCGCCAATGCGACGGCCCTCGCGCTTACGGATACCAAAGTCACCAACATCCGCATGGTAACTTATGACACGGGCCTTGGTGTGACCGCCGCAACACAACGCGCGATTGCCGATGGTAACAAAGTCATCTTGGGCCCCTTACGCAGTGATAATGTGATTGAGGTCGCAGAAATTGCGCGTCCAGCGGGTGTGCCCATCATCAGCTTCTCCAACGATGTCGGCGTTGCCGGACAAAATGTATTCTTGCTGGGCCATTTGCCAAACCAGGCAATTGAACGCGTGGTGCTATATGCCAAGTCAAAAGGCATGAACCGCTTTGCGGGCGTGGTTGCCTCCAATGTCTACGGGCAGCGTGCACAATCCAATATGACAACAGCCGTGCGCGCAGCCGGCGGCATATTGGTGGGCATTCAAGAATCGAATGGCACCGCCGCATCTGCAGAAGCCGCCGCACGCCGTCTGGCACAAATGGGCGCTATTGATGCCATCTTAGTTGCTGACAGCGGCCGTGCGGCCATAACAACTGTGCCTGCCTTGCGCCGCGGCGGGCTGCGCACGGCTAAAATCTTGGGCACTGATTTGTGGAATATTGACGGCACGCTCGCGGGCAGCCCGCCCATGTATGGCGCATGGTTCGCAAGTGTATCGGATACGCTCTACACGCAATATGCGACCAAATATCGTGCCCGTTTTGGCAAGGCGCCCTTGCGCTTATCGAGCCTCGGCTACGATTCTGTGCTGTTGGTGGCCCGCGTCGCCCGCGACTGGCGTCCGGGCACACGCTTTCCCGTCGCGCAATTGACCGATCCGCAGGGCTTCATTGGCGTTGACGGGGCGTTCCGTTTCAACGCCAACGGCCTAACTGACCGCATGCTGGAGGTGCAGGAAATTCAGGCGGGCAAATTCGTTACCGTCAGCCCGGCGCCATCACAATTTGTGAAATAAACGCAAGCATTAGGCCCCCGTTTCGCGCGGGGGCTCAAAATAGCGGATCAGTGGTTGCAATTCGGGCCATGCACATGCCCGCCGCCCATTTTGCGGGCTTTCTCAATCTTCTTCAACACCATCTGACGCTTTAAGCGCGACAGATGGTCGATGAACAATATGCCTTCCAAATGGTCCATTTCATGCTGCAAACATGTCGCCATCAGGCCCGTCATTGTTTCTTCATGCACCTTGCCATCTAAGTCCTGCCAGCGGGCGCGGATTTGGGCGGGGCGCTCCACCTCGGCATATTGGTCGGGGACGGACAAGCAACCTTCATTATACAGGCTATGCTCGTCGGACGGGTCCAGGATTTCGGGGTTCACAAAAACGCGCGGATTGCGAACGGGCTCCTCGCCCTCCGCTTCCTCTTCTTGCAAGTCGATGACTAACAAGCGCTTTGGCACACCCACCTGAATAGCCGCCAAGCCAATACCGGGCGCAGCATACATGGTTTCGATCATGTCATTGACGAGCGTTTTTAAATCGCCGTCGAAACTCTCGACAGGTTTCGAAATGGTTTTGAGCCGCGGATCGGGCACTTCAAGAATAGGTAATATGGCCATGGGTCGCAAATAGGGACGGTATTTGGATAAATCAACCGACAGGGCGTCTGGCGCGTAAGGCTTGTGCCAAAGTGCCGTCGTCGAGATAGTCAAGCTCCCCGCCCACCGGCACGCCGTGCGCTAATTGCGTTAGGCGGATGGGAAATTGCTCCAGCCGTTCGGCCAGATAATGCGCGGTTGTCTGCCCCTCAAGCGTGGCGTTCATCGCCAGCACCACCTCATCAATTCCGCCCATCGCAATGCGACTGACCAACCCGTCGATGTTCAAATCCTCTGGCCTGACGCCATCCAATGCCGACAAGCGACCGCCCAGAACATGATATTTTCCCGGAAAAAGCCGTGAGCGGTCCAACGCCCAAAGGTCGGATACATCCTCGACCACGCAGATCGACCGGATGTCGCGGCGCGGGTCGATGCAAATGCCGCATGGATTGCCGGTATCGATATTGCCGCAGGTGCTGCACACCACAAGTCGCTGTTCCACATTCTGCAAGGCGCGCAAAAGCGGTTGCAACACGCTTTCCCGCTTTTTCATGAGGTGCAGCACGACGCGGCGCGCCGACCGAGGGCCAAGCCCCGGTAGCTTCGACAATGCTTGTGCGAGTGCGTCTATTTCTTGCGATGCCATGCGCCGGGTCTTAGGGGGCTTTTGAACAAAGGAAAAGTGACGATGCGTCTTGCCTTCATGGGAACACCCGAATTTGCCGTGCCGACGCTCGATGCGTTGGTGGCGGCTGGGCATGACGTGGCCGCTGTCTATACGCAGCCGCCGCGCCCCGCCAATCGCGGCAAGAAGCTGACCCCGTCTGCGGTCCATCAACGGGCTGAAGAACTGGGGCTGCTGGTGCGATACCCCCTGTCGCTGCGTCAGGAGGACGCACAGGCTGATTTCGCTGCGCTAGGTCTCGATGCTGCCATCGTCGCTGCTTATGGCCTTATACTGCCTCCAGCGGTCTTGAACGCGCCTGTACATGGTTGCCTAAACGTTCATGGATCATTGCTGCCCCGTTGGCGCGGCGCCGCGCCCGTGCAGCGTGCGATTTTGGCGGGCGATGCCACCACCGGCGTTATGGTTATGCAGATGGAGGCTGGGCTGGATACCGGCCCCGTCCGCGCGACGACTGAAATCGAAATCGGGGACAAGACGACGGGTCAACTTACGATGGAGCTGGCGGAGCTTGGCGCGGAGCTCATGGTCCGGACTTTAGCCGATTTGGAGGCGTTTCCCTGTGTAGCGCAGCCGGAAGACGGCGTCACTTACGCCGCGAAGATCGACAAGGCGGAAACGAAGCTCGATTTTTCGTTATCCGCTGTGGCGGTCGAACGCCAAATCCGCGCGTTCAACCCCGCACCCGGCGCATGGTTCGCATTTGAAGGCGAACGGTACCGGGTATTGGCCGCTGACATCATCGCAACCCACGGCGCGGCAGGCACTATTATCGACGACCAACTCACCATCGCCTGCGGCGTTCATGCCATCCGCCCAACACGCATCCAACGCGCAGGCAAACCCGCGATGCCCACTGCCGACCTGTTGCGCGGCAAGGCCATTCCTGCTGGGACATTATTGTCATGACCCGCTTTGCGCTTACCATCGAATTTGACGGCGGCCCGTATATGGGCTGGCAATGGCAGGACCATGGCCCCTCGGTCCAAGGCGCGATCGAAGAGGCGATATTTAAAACCACTGGCGAAAAAACTTTGGTCTACAGCGCTGGCCGCACCGACGCAGGGGTCCATGCACTTGGCATGCGCGTGCATGTCGATGTCGAAAAAGACCTCTCGGCCTTCCGCTTGATGGAAGCCATCAACGCCCATTTGCGGCCGCACCCCATCGCGATATTAGTATGCGAAGAGGTCGCCGATGACTGGCATGCGCGTTATAGCTGCATTGGTCGGTCTTATGAATATCGCATACTCAACCGCCGCGCCTCGCTGACTTTGGAAAAGGGTCGCGTCTGGCGCGTCGGGCCGGAACTGGATGCGGAGGCAATGCATGACGCCGCGCAAATTCTGGTGGGATTACATGATTTCACCACCTTCCGTTCTACCGCATGCCAATCCGCAAGTCCCGTCAAGACACTCGACCGCCTAAACGTAAGGCGGGAGGGGCAGCATGTGATTATCGAGGCAGCGGCCTTGTCCTTCCTGCATCATCAAGTGCGGTCCATGGTCGGATGTCTGGTGGCCGTCGGACTTGGACGCTGGACAGCGGCAGATCTAAAGGCGGCGCTGGATGCCGCCGACCGATCCGCTCTGGCAGAAAATGCGCCACCCGAAGGGCTCTATTTCGTAAGGGCGTTATATCCGTAAAAAATGGTTCACGGCCTAGACTAAAAACAGACCGCCCTGCCCGCTTTCCCACGCCAGCAAACGGCGCTTGCGTTCCAGCCCATAAGCATAGCCGCCAAGGCCGCCATCTGACCGGATGACGCGGTGACACGGGATAAGCACCGACACAGGGTTGGCCCCATTGGCCGTGCCCGCTGCACGCACCGCATCGGGCTTTCCAACCGCCGCAGCGATTTCGGCATAATTGCGAGTCTCGCCAGCGGGTATTTGCAGCAGTGCCTGCCAAACCGACATCTGGAAATCGGTGCCGCCGACATCCAAGGGCAGCTCAGGCATTTGTCTTGGGTGTTGAACAGCGAAGGCAGCGCCGTCGATCAACGCCGAGATAGAACCGCCCTTATCCAACAGGGTCGCGTTCGGAAAGTGGCGCTTTAGCGTGCTTTCATTTTCGTCAAACGACAGGCGGCAAATACCCTTGTCTGTCGCGGCCAGTAACATGGAACCCAACGCTGTTTCAGCTATCGACCAATATATGGACACGCCTGCACCGCCGTTGTTCCATGCGCTTGGCGTCATAGCCGCCGTCATCCGCCACAGGCCCTAAACAACGCCAGCGTCCGCGCGCGCGCCAAATCGGCACTTGGTTCATGATAATCCTTGCGCCGGTCGGAATTGAACCCATGATTGGCGTCATAAACGAATATCTGCGCGGTCGGATGGGCTTTTTCGATCAGCGCTTCGACGCCCTCCATCGGTATGCCCGCATCATAAAGTCCGAAATGTGCAATCGTCGCGCATTTCGGGGCTTTGTCAGCATAGACTGTGGGAATGAGGCTACCATAATAGCAACTGGCGGCGGCGAGGTCATCGCTGATTCCGGCAACGGCCCATGCGACAGAGCCGCCATAGCAATAGCCCGTGATGAACACTGGCCCTGCGCCTTTCAGCGCATTTATGCAGACCTGCGCATCATCGAGCGACTGTACGAACGGGTGCAACTCGCGCGCCAATTCTACGGCTCGATTATAATCAGGCCCGGTATATTCGGCCTCAAACCCCGGATGCTCGCGGTCGAAAATGGCGGGAGACAATACCTCATATCCATCGGCGGCATATTCGTCGCACAATTCGCGGATATGATCAGTCACGCCAAATATTTCCTGCACGAGCACAAGTCCGCCGCGACGTTCACCCATGGCTTCTGCATGGTAAACCGAGATTTCCGCGCCATCCGACATGGTCATGCGAATCATTTTGCCCATTGCACTCTCCGTTATGCCATCCTGAACTTGTCTTCAAAAAACGTCCTATGGCAGTTTGTTATCCTGAAACAAGTTCAGGATGACGATTAGGTTGAAACAAGCGACAATCGCCATCTTGCATCGCAGCAAAACCCCTGCTAGGCGCGACGCGACGCCACCAAGGGGCAACCCTCCGGTGCGGTCGGCAAGTAATTCAGTCTCACAATTTAGGAATTCGACGCGTGGATCATTCCGGCGGCACAAGCGCTAATATTCAAGCCAGTCTTGCTGGCCGTTACGCGACGGCATTGTTTGAACTGGCCCGCGACGCGAAGGCGATCGATGCCGTTGAAAAGAGCATGCGGGCGATTGCCCAAGCCGTGCGCGAATCGGCTGATCTGAAAGCACTCACCAGCAACCCAGTGCTCAGCCGTAGCGATGCGAAGAAAGCCATTGCCGCGGTCGCAAAAGCCATGAAGCTTGATGCACTAACGGCAAAGACATTGGGCGTGCTCGCCGACAACCGCCGCTTGAACGAAACGGCCGCCGTTGCCCGCGCGTTTTCAACGCTTGCTGCGGCCCATCGCGGCGAAGTCACAGCCGAAGTAACCTCCGCCCACGCACTCAGCGCAGCGCAGACCAAGGCATTATTGGCATCCCTTAAATCGCGCGTCGGCAGCACCGTCGCCATCCAGACCAAAGTCGATCCGTCACTTCTTGGCGGGCTTACCGTTAAAATCGGTAGCCAGATGATCGACAACTCCATCAAAACCCGTTTGAACACCCTCGCTAACGCGATGAAAGGCTAAGTAGCAACATGGATATCCGCGCCGCAGAAATTTCCAAGGTCATTAAGGACCAGATCGCCAATTTCGGCACCGAAGCTCAGGTTTCGGAAGTCGGTAGCGTATTGTCGGTAGGTGACGGCATCGCCCGTATTCACGGCCTCGACAATGTACAGGCTGGCGAAATGGTCGAATTCGCCAACGGTATTCAGGGCATGGCGCTGAACTTGGAAGCGGACAATGTTGGTGTTGTTATCTTTGGTTCTGACAGTGAAATCCGTGAAGGCGACGTTGTAAAGCGTACCGGCACGATTGTGGACGTTCCTGTCGGCAAGGAATTGCTTGGCCGCGTTGTAGACGGTCTTGGCAACCCCATCGATGGTAAGGGCCCATTGAAGACCACGCAGCGCAGCCGCGTTGAAGTCAAAGCGCCCGGCATCATCCCGCGCCAATCGGTTTCGGAGCCTGTGCAAACGGGCCTCAAGGCGCTTGACGCCCTCGTGCCCGTTGGCCGTGGTCAGCGCGAATTGATCATTGGCGACCGTCAGACGGGTAAGACCGCTGTCGCCATCGACACCTTCATCAACCAGAAGGAAGTGAATAAGGGCACCGACGAATCGAAGAAGCTATATTGCATCTACGTCGCCGTCGGTCAGAAGCGTTCCACTGTTGCGCAGATCGTCCGCGCGTTGGAAGAACAAGGCGCGATGGAATATTCCATCGTTGTTGCTGCAACCGCTTCGGAGCCAGCACCGCTTCAGTATCTCGCGCCTTACACCGGCGTTGCGATGGGTGAATTCTTCCGCGACAATGGTATGCACGCTGTCATCGTATATGACGATTTGTCGAAGCAAGCCGTGGCTTATCGCCAAATGTCCTTGCTGTTGCGTCGTCCTCCTGGCCGTGAAGCCTATCCTGGCGACGTTTTCTATCTCCACAGCCGTTTGTTGGAGCGCGCCGCAAAGATGTCCGACGCCAATGGCGGCGGTTCATTGACCGCATTGCCGATCATTGAAACACAGGCTGGTGACGTTTCGGCCTATATCCCAACCAACGTGATTTCGATCACCGACGGTCAGATCTTCTTGGAAACCGACCTGTTCTTCCAAGGTATCCGCCCTGCGATTAACGTAGGTCTGTCGGTGAGCCGCGTGGGTTCGGCCGCGCAGACAAAGGCGATGAAGAAGGTTTCGGGCTCAATTAAGCTTGAGCTTGCCCAATATCGCGAAATGGCTGCGTTTGCGCAGTTCGGTTCCGACCTTGATGCCTCAACGCAGAAACTTCTGAACCGTGGCGCACGTTTGACCGAATTGTTGAAGCAGAAGCAATTCTCGCCGCTGCCGTTTGAAGAGCAAACCGCATCGATCTTTGCAGGCACCAACGGTTATCTCGATGGCATTCCTGTCACTGATGTGACCCGCTACGAAGAATCGATGCTTGCTGACTTGCGCGCTAACCATGCTGGTATCCTGAAGACCATCCGCGACAGCCGCGACTTCAGCGACGACAGCAAGAAGGCGCTGATGGCCGCTCTCGACAAGTTCACAAAGAATTTCGCTTAACAATCACCCGTCATGCTGAACTTGCTTCAGCATCTTTAAAGGCCCTGGAATGAAATGACCGACGGTCAAACAAGTTCAGGGTGACGGTAAAGGGAAGAATAGATGGCGTCTCTTAAGGCCCTCAAAATACGGATCAACTCGGTCAAATCGACCCAGAAGATCACCAAGGCGATGAAAATGGTCGCTGCTGCGAAGCTGCGTCGGGCAACCGAAGCGGCTGAAGCATCGCGTCCTTATGCCGAACGGCTTGAAGCAGTGGTGTCAAGCATCGCGTCGAAGGTTTCTGTTGGCCCGCAATCGCCAAAACTGCTTGCAGGTTCAGGCAAGAATGACGTGCATTTGTTCGTTGTCGCAACCAGCGACAAGGGGCTTGCTGGTGCGTTCAACACCAACATCGTCCGCCTCGCTCGCCGCCAGGCAGAGGCATTGAAAGCCGAGGGCAAGACCGTCAAATTCTACACCATCGGGAAAAAGGGCCGCGATCAGTTGAGCCGGACCTTCCGTGGCGATATCATCCACAGCATTGAACCGGGCGACCTCGGAAAACTGAGCTTTGCCGATGTGCAAACATGGGGCGAAGATCTGACCGCGCGTTTTGAAGCTGGCGAATTTGACGTCGCGCATCTGTTTTTCAGCAAGTTTGTCACTGTGCTGACGCAAGAACCAACGCAGATTCAATTGATGCCCGTCGCCGTAACCTCTGGCGAAGACGACGCTGTTGGGCTGTCTGCAACGGTTGAATATGAACCTGACGAAGAAGAAATTCTCGCCGAATTGCTACCACGCAATGTGGCTGTTCAGTTGCTGCGCGCGAACCGCGAAAATGCGGCATCGGAGCAAGGTTCAAAAATGACAGCCATGGACAATGCAACGCGCAACGCAGGCGACATGATCAACAAGCTGACCATTCAATATAACCGCACGCGTCAGGCGGCGATTACCACTGAACTCATCGAAATTATTGCGGGCGCCGAAGCGCTCTAACGACATCCAAAGGCAAGGAAGAAACACATGGCTACCGCCCCTAAAAAGACCGCCGCTCCGAAGGCCGCTGCCCCTAAGGCTAAAGCGCCTGCACGCAAGGCCCCTGCCCCTAAGGCGGGTTCCGGCCAGACCGCAACTAATGTCGTTGGCGCAACTGGCCGCATCAGCCAGATCATCGGCGCTGTTGTTGACGTAACTTTCACTGGCCAATTGCCATCGATTTTGTCGGCGCTTGAAACCGACAATAACGGCAACCGCTTGGTCCTCGAAGTGGCGCAGCATCTCGGCGAAAACACCGTCCGCACTATCGCCATGGACGCGACCGAAGGCCTGACCCGTGGTCAGCCTGTTCGCGACACCGGCGCCCAGATTTCGGTTCCAGTTGGCCCAATGACCCTTGGCCGCATCATGAACGTCATTGGTGAGCCTATCGACGAACGTGGCCCCGTTGGCGCTGCAAAGTCCAACCCGATCCACGCAGAAGCGCCTTTGTTCACCGACCAGTCGACCGAAGCCGAAATTCTCGTCACCGGTATTAAGGTTATCGACTTGCTCGCACCTTATGCAAAGGGAGGCAAAATCGGTCTGTTCGGCGGCGCCGGCGTTGGTAAGACCGTTCTTATTCAAGAACTGATCAACAACATCGCAAAGGGCCATGGCGGCGTTTCGGTGTTTGCTGGCGTGGGTGAGCGTACCCGCGAAGGTAACGATCTCTATCACGAATTCCTCGACGCAGGCGTTATCGCCAAGGACGCCGATGGCAACCCAACCCCAGAAGGTTCAAAGGTTGCGCTGGTGTTCGGACAGATGAACGAGCCTCCCGGTGCGCGTGCACGCGTTGCTTTGTCGGGCCTGACCATGGCCGAATATTTCCGCGATGAAGAAGGCCAGGACGTTCTGTTCTTCGTCGACAACATCTTCCGCTTCACGCAGGCTGGTTCCGAAGTGTCCGCACTTTTGGGCCGTATTCCTTCGGCGGTGGGTTATCAGCCTACACTTGCAACCGACATGGGTCAGTTGCAGGAGCGCATTACCTCAACCACCAAGGGTTCGATTACCTCGGTTCAGGCCATTTACGTTCCCGCAGATGACTTGACCGACCCTGCACCAGCAACGTCATTTGCTCACTTGGACGCAACGACCACGTTGAACCGTGCGATTTCGGAGCTTGGCATTTATCCTGCCGTTGACCCGCTTGACTCGGTCAGCCGCGTTTTGACGCCAGCCGTTGTCGGTCAAGAGCATTATGACACTGCCCGCCGCGTTCAAGAAACGCTGCAAAAGTATAAGTCGCTGCAAGACATCATCGCGATTTTGGGCATGGACGAATTGTCAGAAGACGACAAATTGACCGTTACCCGCGCGCGTAAGATCCAGCGTTTCTTGTCACAGCCTTTCCATGTTGCGGAAGTCTTCACCGGCATCTCCGGTAAGTTCGTTCAGGTCGAAGATACCGTGAAGTCGTTCAAGGCAGTGGTTGATGGCGAATATGACCATCTTCCAGAAGCCGCGTTCTACATGGTCGGCGGCATCGAAGAAGCGGTTGCAAAGGCAGCCAAAATGGCTGCGGAAGCGGCGTAAGCCATTATGCCGCTGCACTTCGAACTCGTAACCCCTGAGAAGCTCTATCGCTCGGACGACGTCTATATGGTCGTCGTTCCGGGCACTGAGGGCGACTTCGGCGTTTTAGAGGGCCATAGCCCGATGATGAGCACGTTGCGCAACGACGCGGCGCTTGAGATTTACAAGACGCAAGGCGCAACGCCAGAGCGCCTGATGATCGCAGGCGGTTTTGCCGAAGTGAACGCAACCGGCCTAACGGTGCTGGCAGAACGCGTCGAAGCTTAAGCTTCGCGCGTTTGTGGCGCGTATTTACAGCGCCTCATCGCCCCAGATACGGGATCTTTCGATATAGCCGTACCGACCATTGGTTTCAAAACGGCAATATCCCTTTTCGCATTCATCAATAATCCCGACCACACCGGGTTCAACGCGCCATGAAATATGCGCATTGGCTTGTGGCGAGTCCCGCAAAGCGCCGATGCCTTTACCAATAACAATGGCCGTCTGCGTGGGGCTAAGCAACCGAACGTGTAGCCAGCCTTGGTCCCCATCGGGATCTTGGACCTTGCGCCAGACGCTGTGGACCGCGACAACCTTCACGGGCAAATTTTGTCTTTTATAAACCCATGTAACTGGAAATTCCGTGCTCGGCCCAGTACGCATACGGGCTTCAGGCTTCTCAATAGACGCCCAATAAGGCGGCTTACGCTGTGTCTGTCCAGCGGCAGATGCCGCACCTAAAAGCGCGAGCGCCACTGCGCTGTAACGCAGGATCGATCTGTTCTGAATAACCATATTATTTACCATCGTTTTCATCTTATACGGCAAGCGTTGCGGCGAGCGCAACCATCCTGTCTTGACCTTGGCGCGAATTCAGCTTTAGTCAGTCCATGCCAGAACTTAGCCGCATCGAACGTCCATCCATCCGCGTTACCCGCAGTTTGTTGCCAGCGGTTGAAAAACGCATGGCAGAGTTGTTCGACGCAAAATTTAATGTCGATGACACTCCATTAAGCCGTGACGCATTGGTGGCTGCCATGGCCGATTGCGACGTGCTTGTGCCAACGGTCACCGACAATATCGATGCAGATATCATCGCCGCCGCCCCGCCCCGGCTCAAACTCATCGCCAGCTATGGCGCTGGCGTCAACCATATCAATTTGGCCGCTGCGAAGGCGAAGGGCATCATGGTTACAAACACCCCCGGGGTGTTCACGGATGATACCGCAGATCTGACAATGGCACTTATCCTCAACGTCCCCCGCCGCCTTGGCGAAGGACATCGCATTATGCGCAACGGCGAATGGCGCGGCTGGAGCCCCACAGGGATGCTTGGCCACCGGATTGGCGGAAAGACATTGGGCATTATCGGACTTGGCCGCATTGGTGAAGCTGTCGCGATGCGCGCCAAAGCTTTTGGCCTCAACATCATCTATAATAAGCGCCACCGCCTGCCTGCGAGTGTCGAGGATGAGCTGGGGATCATTTTTGAGCCTGACATTGACCGGCTTATGGCGCGGTCGGACATTATCAGCCTGCATTGTCCGTTAACGGCAGAAACCGACAAGATCATCAACGCCGACCGCATCGCGCAGATGAAAGCGGATGCCTATATCATCAATAGCTCGCGTGGGGAGTTGATCGACGAGGACGCGTTGATTGACGCCTTGGAAACCGGCCGCATCGCGGGTGCCGGGTTGGACGTCTATACGCATGAGCCAGCTGTGGATTCGCGGCTGTTTAACATTCCCAATGTGGTGTTGCTTCCCCATTTGGGCAGCGCAACCTTTGAGGGCCGAGAAGCATCGGGCGAACGCGTCATTACCAATATCCGTATGTGGGCAGACGGCCACAGACCGCCCGATCAAGTTTTGGAAGGTTGGCAATAATGCGGCCTGTGTTGCACAAACTTCGAAAACTGAGGCATAATCAAAAAGAATAAAAACCTCGGCCGCAGTAATTACGGCGCGAGAGTCAATATCCGGCACATGCGAAATGGCGTCAATCGCCCGTCAGAAGCCGATCCATCAATTGCTGCACCGTCGGGACAAAGCCGTTTGAATAAAACGGGTCTTTCCCGAACAGATAGGCGCTGTGCCCGGCAAACATCAGATTTTCGTCAATGGGCGCGCCATGTGCGATGTTCTGAAGCGCCTTTTGAATGCAAAAGCTGCGCGGGTCGGCAAGACGGCCCGTGGAGTTATTGTCATGGTCCTTCCACGACGAAAAACCGCAATGCGACAAGCAACCCATACAGTCCTTTTGGTCTTTCCAGATCACGTCACCCGATGACGGTGTTACAAACACAAGCGAGTTGTCGGGCGTTTTCAGCGCAACGGTAAACCCGCGGGCATCCCATTCGCGTGCCTTCATTAGGTCGGCTTGGGTAACCCAGAAATTTTTACCCTTCACCCCGACATCCAATTGCGCCGTGTGTTCTGCGTCGGCGGCCTGCACAAAGGGAATCTGACGTTCCGAACGCGCCTGAAGCTCCAAAAGAAACGGATTGATGACCGCGCTGGAGTAGAAACCCGTGGGCGAAAATTGATGCAGCAAAACGCCGTCTTCCGGAATCTTCGTAAGCGCGTCTTTCCAACCCGCTGGAATGGGGCTTTCCTGCGTCAAAAGCGGCCGTGTGCCCAATTGGAACGCAATCTGCCCCAGTTCGGGGTTATCAATCCAATCGTTCCAGTCGCGCAGGAACCAGACACCACCTGCCATAACAATCGGCACGTCATCCGAAATGCCTTCAACGCGCATCACATCGCGCAGCGCCTTTACGCGGGGATAGGGGTCTTCCGGGCTGCGCGGGTCTTCAGCATTGGACAGACCATTGTGTCCGCCTGCAAGCCATGGATCTTCATAGACAACCGCACCGAGCCATTCAGGCACCTTGTGGTAGGCACGTTTCCACAAAGCGCGGAAGGCGCGAGCGGAGCTGACGATGGGCAGATAATAGACGCCATATTGGGCGGCGATTTCGGATAGCTTGTAGGGCATGCCCGCGCCACAGGTGACGCCGGTGACCATGCCTTTGGTCGCTTCCAAGATGCCGTGCAAGATGCGCTGGGCACCGCCCATCTCCCAAAGCACGTTGATGTTAATGGCGCCGCGCCCATTCGATATTTCATGCGCAAGCTTCACCTGCGCAATGCCGCCGCGAATGCCATATGCGACGAGTTCCTCATGCCGTTCGGCACGGGTTTTGCCCAAGAAGACTTGTGGGATCATATCGCCATTTTCATCATAGCTGTCGGCATTTACGGCCGAGACCGTGCCGATGCCGCCGGCCGCAGCCCACGCGCCGGAACTTGCATGATTGGTGGCCGCGACGCCCTTGCCGCCTTCGACCAACGGCCATACTTCACGGCCACCATAGATAATGGGTTTCAGACCCTTGAACACAAATACTACCCCCAAAAAATCTTGCTTAAAGCACCGTGCAGCGCGCTTCTGACGGTCGGCGCTATCGCAAATGTTCAGCTTTGTCGCGCAAAATCGGCACGTTTCATGGCAGAGCCATAAAGCTGTCGATAGCGTGCAAACATCGTGTCCTCATCATATTGAGAACATGCCAAAATACGGTTTGCAGTGCCTAATGTTGCACGAAGTGCCGCATCTTTTGCCAAGCTATTGATAGCAGAAGTAAATGCGTCCTCATCCGTGCGTGCAACGATAAATGGCCGGTTCTCGCGCGCGACAACAGTACGGACATCACCGACATCCGTAGCCACAATGGGTAGCGCGCTGGTCATCGCTTCAACCAGTGAAACGGGATATTGTTCACTATCCGACGACAAAGCAAAAATGTCGAACAGCCGAATGTAACGGGCGGAATCACGCAAATATCCGGGCATCATCAATCTGTCGGTTATGCCAAGTCGCGTGGCCTCTGATATGATCACATCGCGGTCAGGCCCCTCGCCGACAATGGCAAGCCGGATATTTGGGCCTGCCGCCGCGACCGCTCGTAATAGCCGGGGTAAATTCTTCATCGGTCGCAGTCCGGCGATTGTACCAACAACAATCTCCCCTTCACGTTTCTGAAAACCGGGAAAAGAGCCGCGTTGCGGGCGGCGGTTAAAATGTTTGGTATCAATCCCATTGGGAAAGCGCGCGATTTTCTCCAGCGGCTGATGCCAAACGCTACGCGCAATCTGCTCGAGTGTTTTGGATGGCACGACAAGCGTGTCCGACCGTTGCAACGCGATGGTGCGGAACCAATTGCGGTTCCATTTTAACCGGTCAATTTCATCCTGCTCAAATCCGTCCTCATGATGGATCAATGGCGGCAATTTCATGCCGCGCGTGAACAAAGTATGCGCCATGACGCCATCCATCGCGCCGAAATTATAACTCAGCACGAGGTGAAATTTTTTCATATAAGAGGCCAAACGACGATAGCGCCCCATGCTTGGCATTCCGGCAAGCGCAGGCGCTGCGTCTTTGGGAAAGCTGACCTTTACGCGCCGATCAATCATGTCCGCCGCGCCAAAGCCATCGCTAACAGCCGTTAAAACCGTATGTTCGGCTTGATCGCCGAAGTGATTCATCAAACGAACCGTGCGCAATTGCGCGTCACCTAAATCAAAGCTGCTATGCAAATGGAGGATGCGGACCGCCGCCATACTTGCCTTTCCTTCTCGCACCGCCCAGATGCTTTGAATGATTATCGAACCTATGCACTCTCCCTACCGTCCTGATCCACAAATCGCCAGCCTGGGTGAAAAAATTGGTGATCCTGTGCGCGCGGCCGACTTCCCCGAAACAAAACTGCGTTTTCGTAACGATCGTTGGGCGGCAACAGTCGGCCTCGCGGACTATGACGACGCAGCCTGGGTCCGCCACTTTGGTCGTTTTGAACCGCTGCCTGACAACATGCCTGAACCATTGGCGTTGCGTTATCATGGGCACCAATTTCGTGTGTATAATCCCGACATTGGCGATGGTCGCGGCTTCCTGTTTGCGCAGATACGCGATGGCGACGGCCGCTTGCTTGACCTCGCAACCAAGGGGTCGGGCACCACGCCCTATAGCCGCCGTGGCGATGGCCGCTTGACGCTAAAAGGGGGCGTGCGCGAAATATTGGCAACGGAGATGCTAGAAGCTTTGGGCGTCAACACCTCCAAAACATTTTCGATCATTGAAACCGGCGAAGAATTGATGCGCGGCGATGAACCGTCCCCCACACGATCGGCAGTGATGGTCCGATTAAGCCACAGCCATATCCGTATTGGTAGCTTCCAGCGTGTCGCCGCCGAGGGCGATGCCGCCTTCATGCAGCAGCTCATCACTTATTGCCTGACGCAGCTTTATGACGTTGCCCCGACGGAAAATCCTGCCGCACAATTGCTTGCGTTAGCGGTGGAACGGGTCGCTGATCTTGCCGCGTCCTACATGGTCGCGGGCTTTGTCCATGGCGTGCTCAATACCGACAATATCAATATCACCGGCGAAAGCTTCGATTATGGGCCATGGCGCTTCACCGAATATTGGGACCCGCAATTCACGGCAGCCTATTTCGACGAGTCCGGCCTGTATGCCTTTGGGAGACAGGCAGAAGCCCTGCATTGGAATTTAGGGCAGTTGGCGGTTGCGCTGCGCTTATTGTCGGATGCGCCTCCACTGATTGCGGCGTTGGAGCGTTTTCCCGGCCTCTATCAACAAGCGGTCATCCGGCGTTTTCTCTGGCGGCTGGGCGTTGCATCGCGCGGAGAGGCGTTGGACAGGCAATTGGTCGAGGCCGCAGAACGCACAATGGCGCGGGAAAAAATCGCAATCGATCAATTCTTCTATCACTATCGCCATGGCAACGCGGACGCGTGCGACGCCCCCGGCGAGTATCAGGCGGCCTTTGCGGCGTTGCTGCGTGACTACACGCCAGTCGAAGGGCAGCGCCACGATTATTGGACGAATGGCGCGATCTGTTCGATGTTGATCAACGAGGTGGAAGATATCTGGCAGGCCATATCCGAAAAGGATGACTGGGAACCATTACAACGCAAAATCCTTGCTATCCAGGAAATGGGGCAAGCCCATATGGCGCAGAATTTATAACGACAAAATGATGTGCTAAAGTTCTTCTAAGCCTTGGCCAACTTATCCTGATTTGATGCTGGCGGCACAATTGCCCATCATAACAAGATGGAACAAGCACGCGTATATTTGGTGGGCGCTGGCCCCGGTGACCCCGAACTGCTGACGGTGAAGGCCGTCCGGTTGATTTCTACCGCGGACGTTGTGGTGCATGATGGCCTTGTCGATGACGCGATTATGGCGCTCATCAACCCCGCCGCACGGCTGATTTCCGTTGCTAAAAGCCGCTCACGCCATTCGGTGCCGCAAGACGGCATCAACGACATTCTCGTCCGTGAGGCGCAGGCCGGCCATATGGTCGTGCGTTTGAAAGGCGGCGATCCCTTCATTTTCGGACGCGGCGGCGAAGAGGCGGAGGCCTGCCGCGACGCTGGCATCGATGTGGAGGTCGTTCCCGGCATCTCTGCGGCGATGGGCGGGGCAGCCGCAACGATGTTACCATTGACCCACCGTGATGCCGCGAGCGCCGTGACCTTCGTCGCTGGCCAGTGCAAGGGCCTGACCGACCAGAATTGGGCGGGCCTAGCGGGTAAAGACCGCACTTTGGTTATTTACATGGGCATTGCGACCGCAGCGGACATTACCGAAAAACTCATCAGCGACGGCCTGTCACCCGACACACCTGTCGCCGTGCTGGAGCGCGCCACACGGCCCAACGCCCGCGCGATGCGCACCATATTAACCGACCTAGGCGATATGATCGCACGCGAAGGCATTGTTTCGCCAGCGATCATCATCGTCGGCGATGTCGTCCTGAAATCTGATGCCGAAGACCGGCTATTCCATTTTGCCAAGCAGGCGGAGAAAATTGCGTGAAATTACTAACGGGAAATGATTTGGTGTCTGGCGCTGTCACATGGTGGACGGGCAATGGCTGGTCCATACATGTCGAAGATGCCACAGATGTCGGCAAACATGGTGAGGCGATACTTCACGCCGAGGAAGGCGCACGCCGCGTTAACGCGCCATATATCATTGACGCGCTGCCAACCGAAGACGGCCCGCGTCCCGCGCATATCAAAGACCGCATTCGCGCGCTGGGACCAACCGTCCGTACCGATCTTACACTCAAACCTGCCGATCCTACGGCTGGCGACTGGATAATCTGACATGTATAAATATGACAATTACGACCAAGCCATGGTTGACGCACGCGTCGCCGAATTTCGTGACCAAATAAACCGCCGCATTGCCGGTGAAATCACAGAAGACCAGTTCAAACCGCTGCGGTTGATGAACGGCCTCTATCTTCAATTGCACGCCTATATGCTGCGTGTTGCCATTCCTTATGGCACGCTCGATTCACGGCAAATGCGGATGCTGGCGCATATCGCACGCAAATATGACCGCGATTACGGCCATTTCACCACGCGCCAGAATATCCAGTATAACTGGATCAAGCTGGAGGACTGTGCTGACATATTAGAAGAGCTGGCCACCGTCGAAATGCATGCCATTCAGACCAGCGGCAATTGCATCCGCAACATTTCCTCCGACCAATATGCGGGCGCGGCGGCGGACGAAGTCACCGACCCGCGTCCTTGGGCCGAATTGCTGCGCCAATGGTCGACCTTCCATCCGGAATTCAGCTACCTACCCCGCAAGTTCAAAATTGCGGTGATTGCGTCGCCGGAAGACCGCGCAGCGATGCGCTTGCACGACATCGGACTGGAACTTGTCCGCCAAGATGGCGAACTGGGCGCGCGGGTATTTGTCGGTGGCGGCATGGGCCGGACGCCGATGATCGCGCCCGAGATCAACCCATTCGTCAAGGCAGACGATCTGCTGAGCTATCTTGAGGCCTGCCTGCGTGTGTACAACCGCTACGGACGGCGCGACAATATGTACAAAGCACGGATCAAGATCCTGATCCATGAAATCGGCGCAGACGCATATCGTCGTCAGGTCGCCGAAGAATTTGCGCATGTGAAAACTTTGGGCATCGACCCGCCTTTGGCGGAGCTAGAACGCATCAGCGCCTTTTTTGCGCCGCCTGCTTATGATGCCGCAAACATAGAGCCGGACCGCAACGATCCGGATTTTGCTGTTTGGCTTGACCAGAATGTGAAGCCGCACAAGCAAGCGGGTTACGCCATCGTCAACATCAGCTTGAAGCCTATTGGTGGTATTCCTGGCGATGCGACATCAAAGCAAATTGATATCATGGCGGACCTCGCCGAAAAATACAGCTTTGACGAATTGCGCGTCACCCATGCGCAGAATATCGTCCTGCCTTATGTCGCAAAGCGCGACCTTTATGCCGTATGGCAAACATTGCGCGATGCTGAATTGGCCGACGCCAATCTTGACCTGATCAGCGATATCATCGCCTGCCCCGGCCTTGATTATTGCAGCCTTGCCAATGCCCGTTCGATCCCCGTCGCGCAGAAAATTGCGACGCGTTTTGCCGACATGGACCGGCAACGCGATTTAGGTGAGCTGAAGCTTAAAATTTCAGGCTGCATCAACGCCTGCGGACATCATCATGCTGGGCATATCGGTATATTGGGCGTCGATAAAAAAGGCGTAGAAAATTACCAGCTGACCTTTGGTGGCTCTGGCGCGGAAGACGTCAGCATCGGCAAGATTATTGGCCCCGGCTTTGACGAAGACGGCGTTGTCGATGCGGTGGAAAAGGCAACGGAAGTCTACAAGGCACTGCGCGAGGGCGATGAACGTTTCGTCGATACCTATCGCCGTGTCGGCCTCGAACCTTTTAAGGAGGCGATTTATGGTTGAGTTTCGTTACCGCACCGATGAAGTGACGGAACAGCCGTCGGTCACGCTGGATGCGTTTCTGGATCAGTCCAACGCGACCGCTGTCCGGTTGGAACCGGATGATGATGCACGGGCCTTAATCCCTTTTCTCGACCGGCTGACGTTGATCGAAGTGGCCTTCCCCAAATTTCGCGATGGCAGGGGGTATAGCGCCGCACGCATATTGCGTGAAGCAGGGTATCAGGGCGAATTGCGCGCGCAAGGCGATGTTTTGGTCGACCAGATTGCGTACATGCGCCGCTGCGGATTTGACAGTTTCGTCCCCGAAGCCTCGTTAAACCCGGATGCGGTCGCACGTGCGCTCGCGCATTATGACCATGCGTATCAAGGGGCCGCCGATAGCGTCGTGCCTATTTGGAAGCTAAGGCATGGCTAGCAAGGTCCGCATCGCCGATCGTATCAACACCGCCCCGCGTTATTCAGACGGCGATGCTGTCCGCCTGAACAACATGTTCCGGGGCCGCGATACGATTGAGATGCTGACCATCTTGTTGCGCGAAAATATGTTGGGCGATGCGGCTGTGGTCTCTAGCTTCGGCGCCGAAAGCGCGGTCTTGCTGCACCTCATTGCCAACATCGATCCGACGGTGCCCGTCTTGTTCTTGGACACGGGCAAGCATTTCCCGGAGACAATTACCTATCGGGAAAATCTCCGGTCCGCGCTCGGCCTGTTGGATTTACGCATCCTGACGCCGGATCCCATTTTGCTCCAGCAAAAGGACGAAACGGGCCTGCGTTGGTCCTATGACCCTGATGGCTGCTGCGACATCCGCAAAGTGCTGCCGCTCAATGCCGCTTTGTCCGGCTTTGATGCCCAATTTACCGGGCGCAAAGCGTTCCAGTCATCTACCCGCCGCGCAATGCCCCGCTTTGAAATCGAAAATGGCCGTTTGAAGGTCAACCCGCTGGCCGATTGGGACCAGGCCAAAATCGATGCCTATATGGCCGCCCATGCTTTACCTGCGCATCCCTTGGTAAAGCTTGGCTATCCTTCCATTGGTTGTTCGCCTTGCACCACCAAAGTTGCGCCCGGCGAAGACCCGCGCTCTGGCCGTTGGAAGGGCTGGGACAAGGTGGAATGCGGGATACATAATGCCGTGACGCCGATTGGCGATGGTTCGGACGACCCTATTTTCTGAGGGGCACGTATCAGTTCATCGGATACGACCCTATGGATAGGGTGCGCCGCATATCATCCTCCTGAATGCACACCCATCGTCATGCTGAACTTGTTTCAGGATAACGAGCATCCGTAGCGTGTATCCTGAAACAAGTTCAGGATGAAAAGACTTGAGCAAAACGCCTCAGCCTAAACGTCGCGCAGCCAATCGAGAATCAATCCCGACTGAAAAAATACGCCTGCACATCGGCCGCAATGCGCGCAGGCCGCAGCGTTTTTGCATCAATGCAGCACCAGCTAGACTTTACCTCGGCAAGAACGTCCTCACCACGCTTGATGACCGTGTCGTAAAATGACCGGGCCCCTTGCACTTTTTCAAGCACAACCGATGCGATCACCTCATCATTGAGGAATGCCGGCCGCCGGTATGTAATTTCATGTTTAAGCGCGACCCAAAGATATTTCGCCGCTGTCTCCGGCGGGGCAAGCTTGTTCCAATGCGCTAGCACGGCATCTTGCACCCAGTTCAAGTAGCGCGCGTTGTTCACATGCCCCATGAAATCAATGTCCGAAGGCAGCACGCCAATGCGGTGAAGATGAAGGAGAGTAGTTGTCATGAGGCTTTCATCATAAACGTTAAGAAACGGTGATACTGCCCTATTGCGGCAAAACCATGAATAAATGCTGACGATAACGGGCAAAGGTAAAGATTTTACACTTCTGCGAACACTGTTTGGAACTGACATGAACTTGCAACGCTCGATCCTTTATCCCACATGACGATTATGCACCCCTCGAAACGAAAAAACTGGATCGATACGCCCGCTTATCGCTGGTCGATGGTCATTTTGGGTTGGGCGCTAATCATTGCGGCACCGCTTGTCAGCTGGCTTCCAGGTCCAGGCGGACTAATGCTGTTTATCATCGGACTCGGCGTGATCCTCAAACATTCGCGTTGGGCAAAGAAACGATATTCGCGACTTTCAAAGCAACATCCCGAATATGCCCGCTGGGCAAATTGGGCGCTGCGGCGCAACAAGGTCACAGGGCGCCCGCCCTTTCCCGATGTCAAACGCGACATCATGCACCTGTTACGGCGTGACGATGTTGACATGAAAATGCCGTAACCCGTGTTGACTTTTCGCCATCCTGACCCTATCGGCCACTGCAACAGAAAAGGTCGCTGCACAGATTCGGCGACCATTTTCATTTCAAGACGCAAAAAATTTAAGGATTATAGTCATGAAGCGCACTTTTCAGCCGAGCAATCTCGTGCGTGCCCGTCGCCACGGTTTTCGTCTCCGTATGTCAACCGCTGCTGGCCGCAACATCCTGAACGCACGTCGCGCACGCGGCCGCAAGAAGCTGTCGGCTTAATCACTGAGCAGGCGGACCGCGACATGCGCGGTTACAGCGTTATCAAAAAAAGGTCAGATTTTCTGGCTGCCAACCGGGGGAAGCGATACGCAACTCCCGGTTTTGTTTTGCTTGTGAAAGACAGGCAAGATGAAAGCACCGACATTCGCTTGGGCATTACCATTACCAAGAAGGTCGGCAACGCGGTGGTCCGCAACCGCATGCGCCGCCGCTTTCGCGCGCTCGCGCAGGAAATGCTCGGGCAAAATGGCCAACCTGGCGCTGACCATATCCTGATTGGCCGCGACAGCGGGATAGAACGGGACTTTGGCGCATTGCGCAGTGACATGAGCAAGGCGTTGGGAAAGCTATGCAGCTGACAAATAATAACCCAATCCTCCTCAACGACTTGCGATGGGGGGATAGCCTATGATTGCAAAGCTTTTCATCCTGGTCGCACGGGCCTGGCAAATCGGCCCATCACGCATTTTGCCGCCGACGTGTAGATATAGCCCAAGCTGTTCGGCCTATGCGATTAATGCGCTACAAAAATATGGCGCAATTAAGGGTGGCTGGCTGGCCATCAAACGGCTATTGCGCTGCCAACCTTGGGGTGGGCACGGATATGATCCCGTGCCATGAAGCTCCATTTACGGATTAACGGGGAATTTTAGACGTGGACGATAAACGCAACCTGATATTTGCAGTATTGCTGACGGGTCTCATCCTATTCGGTTGGCCCTATGTTGCCAGCTATTTCTTCCCCACGCCGGCGCCCGTGACCAGCACCGCAGCATCCACTGCCAGCCCCGCAGGCGCGGTGACGTCTGACGTGGCTGTCGAAGCCGCCCCCGCAAAGGTTCAGGCTGTTCCGCTCGGCACTGCCCTGCAATCTTCGGCTCGCATCATGGTCGAAACGCCAAAGCTGAAAGGCTCCATCAACCTTGAGGGCGCGAAAATCGACGACCTTGTGTTGCTGACCCACCGTACCGAGCTTGCCAAGGATTCGGCGCCCGTTCGCCTGTTTGCACCATCTGGCACCAAAAACGCATATTTTGCCCGCTTTGGCTGGGCCGGCACGGGCATCACAGCCCCAGATGACAAGACTGTATGGACACCTAGCGGTACTAAGCTGACGTCATCCACGCCCGTGACCTTAAGCTGGACCAATGCCCAAAGTCAGAAGTTTGAAATCGCACTGTCAATTGACGACAATTTCATGATTACGGCAAAACAGCGCTTCACCAATAATGGCACAACACCTGTCGAAATTGCCAATTTCGCTTTGCTCAGCCGCACCGGAAAGCCCGCAGACGCGACGTCCGGTGGCTCTATATTCACGCATATTCACATCGGTCCGATGGGCGTTTTTGATGACCAGCCCAATTATGACTGGGGCTATGTCGATGTGGAAGAAAATAAGGGTGAAGCATCATTCACCAGCACAGGCGGCTGGTTGGGCTTTACCGATAAATATTGGTTGGGCGCGCTGATCCCAGATCAGAAAACGCCAGTCTCGGCAAAGTTCCGCGCGAGCGGCGATGTCTATCAAGCGCAAGTCATCCCAACGCGTTATAACAGCGTTGCCGCTGGTGCTGCATATGACAGCAGCTCGCGTCTGTTTGCTGGCGCCAAAGAAATGGCCGTCCTCAACGCGTATTCCCAGGATTTGGGCATTCCGTATTTGGACTATGCCATTGACTGGGGTTGGTTCTGGTTCATCGCCATTCCGTTCTTCTGGATCCTCCATTGGCTATTTGGCGTATTCGGTAACTTTGGCGTCGCCATCATTGGCCTAACCATCATTGTCCGTTTGTTCATGTATCCGGTCGCGCAAAAGCAATTTGCGTCTATGGCGCAGATGCGTGCGGTGCAGCCCAAGCTCAAGGCGCTTCAAGACCGCTGGAAAGACGATAAGCCGCGTCTGCAGCAAGAAATGATGCAGCTATATAAAGAAGAAAAAGTGAACCCGCTCGCAGGCTGCCTTCCTATCCTGCTGCAAATTCCGATCTTCTTTGCGCTGTATAAAATTCTGCTGCTGTCGATTGAAATGCGTCACCAACCCTTCGTCTTATGGTTGAAGGATTTGTCCGCGCCCGACCCGTTGACACCCATCAACCTGTTTGGATTGCTGCCGTTCGATCCGCCATCTTTCATCGCCATTGGCATATTGCCAATCTTGCTAGGTGTGACGATGTGGCTCATGCAGCGCCTGAACCCACAGCCCATGGACGAAGTGCAAAAGCAGGTCTTTGCAGTCATGCCATGGTTCCTGATGTTCATCATGGCACCCTTTGCCGCTGGTCTTCAGCTCTATTGGGTGATGTCCAACCTCGTGTCGATTGCCCAGCAAAAGTGGCTTTATTCACGCCATCCCATTTTGCGCGAGCAAATGGCCCGTGAAGCCCAAGAAAAGGCGCAGGCGAAAGCGAATGCCAAGGCATGACGCATAGTTTTTTCGTCATCCCGAATTAAACCCATCGTCATCCCGAACTTGTTTCGGGATAACATGCGACCATCGTCTGTTATCCTGAACCGAATTCAGGATGATGATACTTGGAATTAGTGACTAATAATGGACCATAATAAAATCTTTTCAGGGCCCATAAGCTTCCTGAAATCCGCGCCAAAGCTTGAATTTCTGCCCGAACCAACGGTGCCGGAAATCGCGTTTGCGGGTCGGTCGAATGTCGGCAAGTCGAGCCTGATCAATGCGCTCGTCAACCGCAACAATCTGGCGCGCGCGTCGAATACGCCGGGTCGCACACAAGAATTGAACTTCTTTGATGTGGGCGATCCTGCGGCATTTCGTATCGTTGACATGCCCGGCTATGGCTATGCCAAAGCACCAATCAAAACAGTGCAGCAATGGCGCTATCTGATTAATGATTATCTGCGGGGCCGCGTTGTGTTGAAGCGCGTGTTCGTCCTGATCGATAGCCGCCATGGCATTAAAGAGGTTGATCATGACATCATGTCGATGCTCGATAGCGCCGCAATCAGCTATCGCATCGTGCTGACCAAGACCGACAAGATTAAGGCCAGCGACTTGGCCGCGGTTGAAACCGACACTATGACAAAGCTGCGCAAGCATGTGGCGGCTTATCCGGATCTGTCAGTGACCTCCGCCGAAAAGCGCGGCGGGATTGAAGACCTGCGCGCGGCGGTATTGGAAGCTGTAGCCTCGTAAAAACTGCAGTGCCTTTGCGCCTCTGCCTCTCGACAGAAAAGCAAACAGCGACCATGTATGGTCGCATGACCTTGAAACTCATCATTGGAAACAAAGCCTATTCAAGCTGGTCGCTGCGCGGTTGGCTCGCGGCGAAACAATCTGGCCTGCATTTTGAAGAGATCATTGTCCCTTTATTTGCGCCGGACTGGGAACAACGCAAGCGTCAGGCAGACCTTGCGCCATCGTCGGGCAAGGTCCCGACCTTGTGGGATGGAGAGGCCGTTGTCTGGGACAGCCTTGCGATCATCGATTATCTCGCCGACAAGGTCGGGCGTGACCGTTATTGGCCCAAGGACGAAGTCGCACGCGGCATGGCGCGTTCGATGGTGGCCGAAATGCATGCGGGCTATTTGTCCTTGCGCCGCGAATGCCCAATGAACACGCGCAGGACCGTTACAGACGTAACCTTATCGGAAGAAACGCAGGCGGACGCGATACGTATATTGCAAAACTGGGCAGAGGCACGTTCGCGCTTTGGCAAATATGGGCCATATCTGTTTGGTACATTCAGCGCGGCCGACATCATGTTCGCGCCCGTGGTTACGCGCTTTGTGACCTATGGCTTCACCCTACCGGGTTTTGCCCAGGCTTATGCCGAAGCCATCATGGTACATCCCTGGATGGAACAATGGTACGCCGCCGCTGCCGAAGAGCCATGGACAATAGAACGCATCGAGAGCGCTTTCACTTAAGGCAGGCTGCTTTAAAGCACGTGTTCGTCATCCTGAACTACTTTCGGGATAACAAACCGCAACCGAATCGTCATCCCGAACTTGTTTCGGGATAACAAACCGCGTCGCACGTTATCCTGAAACAAGTTCAGGATGACGATAGTTCATGCATTGTGCAGTACGTCCTAAAACGCCACGCCTAGCCGCATTGTGCGCGGTGCAGAAGCTTTTGATCCGCCAGAACCAGCGCCATCATTGCCGCAACCACGGGCGTGCCCCTGATGCCTACGCAAGGGTCATGGCGGCCCTTGGTGATGATGTCTGTTGCATCGCCATCACGGGTGACGGTTTCAACCGGCGTAAGGATGGAGGAAGTCGGCTTAAATGCAACGCGCACCAGAACCGGTTGCCCTGTCGAAATACCGCCCGCAATGCCGCCTGCATTATTCGCCAGAAACTCGGGATGGTTTGACCCTTCGCTGGCGGGCCGCATCCGGTCGGCATTTTCTTCACCACGCAAACGCGCTGCGCCAAAGCCAGCGCCGATCTCCACGCCTTTGACGGCATTGATGCTCATCATGGCAGACGCGAGCTCGCTGTCCAGCTTGGCATAAAGCGGTGCGCCCCAACCGGGGGGAACGCCTGTGGCAACGCATTCGATGACCGCGCCGAGCGAGGAGCCAGACTTGCGTGCTTCGTCGACCAATTTTTCCCAGCGCCCTGCTGCTGCCTCATCAGGGCAGAAAAACGGGTTTTTATCAATTTGTGATGCTTCAAAATTATCGCGATTAATCGCATCGCCACCGATTTCGGCGACATAGGCCATGATTTCGACATCCGGAATGACGGCGCGGGCGACTGCACCTGCCGCAACACGCGCGGCGGTTTCACGCGCGCTGGACCGGCCACCGCCGCGATAGTCGCGAAAGCCGTATTTGGCGTCATAGCTGTAATCGGCATGGCCCGGACGATAGGCCTTGGCGACGTCAGAATAATCCTTCGACCGTTGGTCGACATTTTCGATCATCAGCGAAATCGGCGTACCTGTTGTGCGGCCTTCAAATACACCGGACAATATCCGCACGGCATCGGGTTCCTGCCGCTGCGTGGTGAAGCGCGATGTGCCGGGACGGCGCTGATCCAAAAATGGCTGAATATCCGCTTCAGACAAAGCAAGGCCCGGAGGGCAGCCATCGACTAATGCGCCAAGCGCCGGACCATGGGATTCGCCCCATGTCGAAAAACGGAACACGCGGCCAAAGGTATTAAAGCTCATTTGCTGTTTCCGTTTTCTTCAATTGTCCCGACCGATAGCGGACTTGCTCCTTGCCGATCCATGTCCGGATTGCACGAAAAATGATCAGCGCGATGGCGACACCTATCACACGGGCGGCGTGGGGATGGCCGTAGGTCGTCCCGATACGTCCTGCCCAAACAAAGGCACCAATGATGCCTATAAAGCCTGTCATTGAGACAAAGGCGTCCAACAACGGTGGCAACCCCTCCCAATAGCGACGCGCGTGCCAATATCCGTGCACGCCAACGAGCACGGCACAGCCTGCCAGAAGAAGAACTAGCGCGTCGCTATGCCCCGCGAACATCAGAGCGTACTGATATCAGGAGCATCCTCCTGTTTCATGCCGACGGTGTGATAGCCTGCGTCAACATGGTGGGTTTCGCCCGTTACCCCTGCGGCAAGGTCAGACAGGAAATACAGCGCGGAGGAACCGACATCATCAATCGTGACATTGCGGCGCAGCGGCGTGTTCACCTCATTCCATTTCAATATATAGCGGAAATCGCCAATGCCCGACGCCGCTAACGTCTTAATGGGGCCAGCCGAAATGGCGTTGACGCGAATGCCCTGCGGCCCCACGTCATTGGCCAGATATTTGACTGACGTTTCCAGCGCAGCCTTTGCCACGCCCATGACGTTATAATGCGGCATAACCTTTTCTGCGCCATAATAGCTCAATGTCAGCATGGACCCGCCGCCTTCGCCGGTTTCGGGATCAAGCGGCTTCATCATCGCAGCAGCACGCTTGGCAACGGCGGTAAAGCTGTAGACGCTGACATTCATGGTCAACAAAAAGTCTTCTAAGCCGACATCGTAATATTTGCCGCGCAACGCCTCTTTATTGGTGAAACCAATGGCGTGCACGACGAAGTCGATGGTTGGCCATTTTTCCGCCAGCGTTTCAAACGCGCGGTCAAGATTGGCCATATCCGCGACATCGCAGTCGATCAGGAAATCACAATCCAGCTGCGCCGCCAATGGCCGGACGCGCTTTTCCATCACTTCACCCTGATAGCTGAAAGCCAATTCGGCACCTTCGGCATGTAAGCGCTTTGCGATACCCCATGCGAGCGACTTGTCATTGGCAAGCCCCATAATCAGCCCGCGTTTACCAGCCATCAATCCGGTCATAATATCCTCATTCATCAGCTATATGTGCTTTGACGTACCTTAGTCCATTTTCATGGGTGTTGGCCAGCGCCGCGTTCAACTGCGCCCCTGTTACCAAGCCAAGGCCTATCAGGTAAAAGAAAATCAGCGCCAACATCACCCCTGCCAGGCTGCCATAAGCCAGATCATAATTGCTCACACTGGATAGGAACATGGGCAGTAACGCGGTTAACCCAAGCCACCAAAGGCTTACAAAGGCGGCCCCCGGCCATTTTGGAAAATCCGAAGAACGATATTTGGCTGGCGTCAGCCCCGCGAAAATGACGTAAATCGCGGCAAACAGGGTGACAAAGGGAATGATGCGCCCCCAAGCAAAATAGCGCGCCACTGTCTGCGCGGTGGGAATGAAGCGGTAGACAAAATCCTCCGCCGCCGTGACCAACACTTGCGCGGAAAAAGCAACCATAGCGAGAACCACCGAAGCGATGATTGCACCCAGCGAACCCAATCGATAATGCCAGAACGCGCGGCTGGGTGTTGCGCCATAAGCGCGATGCAAAACGTCGCGAAAGGTTTCAATGAGACTCGCTGCCGTCCAAAGGCTGACACCCGCACTCAACCACAATAACGGCCCGGAGCGGGCAGTCATGGCGGACTGAATGGGTCCTTGAAGGGCGCCGGCAACGCTTGGCGGTACCGTTTTAAAAAAGGCGTCGATTAACGCCAGGCCAGATTCGGTTTGGCCAAAAGCACCCGCGATTGCCGCCGCCACGACGCAAAAGGCGAATAAGGACACTAAAGACAGATAGGCGAAGTTGCCCGCGTGGATGAAACCATCGCTATAAACGCCAACGCCAACACGCTTTGCCACTTCAACGACCTGTCCAGAAAGGCCAAGCCGCGCAAACCATGTGGCTTCGCTTTCATCCGCATACGTTGTCGCCGGAAGATGTGCCCGCGCCTCCGGTGACAGAGGCGAAATTTCAGACACTTATATTCTCCCGGACAGAATTGTCCGAGAGAATATCACTTATCCGCGCCAGTTCCGCCGGGTCGCTCGGCAGATGGATCATCAGCATCACAAGCTGATCCCCGCGCACGCCTGTCTTGGTAGTAAAGCCGCGCCCCTTGATGCGCAGCACAGTGCCAGAATTGGTGCGTGGCGGGACGGTCAACATGACGGCGCCGTCCACCGTCGGCACTTTGACCTTGCCGCCTTCTACCGCCTCTTTCAGCGAAATCGGCAGGTCAATGCGGATATTGTCGCCGTCACGCACCAAATCGGGATGCTTGCCAATTTTCAATGTGACCATCGCGTCGCCATAGCCGCCGGGGCCGGGCTGACCCTTGCCGGGAATACGGATTTGCTGCCCCGCAACTATGCCAGCGGGCAATTTGAATTCTACCGTCTTGCCATCACCCAACATGATGCGTTGCGGCGCAAGCGTGGCGGCGTCGGTGAACGACACCAAATGCGTATAGGCAATATTCGCGCCCTTGGGCGGTGCTTGCTGCGGCCGTTGGCCGGGCCCGCCACCTGGGCGCCCACCGCCTCCGCCACCAAACAGCCCATCAAAATAATCGCCCAAGTCAATCCCGCCACTGCCGAAATTGCCACCCGCCGGGCCGCCTTGCGAATAACCACTGCCGCCACCAAAAGGATTGCCCGCAAAGCGCGGCTGCCCGTTTTCGTCAATCTCGCCGCGATCATATTGACCGCGCTTTTTGGGGTCCGACAATAAGTCATAGGCCTGCGTGACTTCGCTAAACCGTTCCGACGCCTTCGGATTGTCCTTGTTCTTGTCGGGGTGTAGTTCCTTGGCCAGCTTACGATAGGCAACCTTGATCGCCTTGTCGTCCGCGCCTTTGGACACACCTAATATGGAATAAGGATCTGCCATTCTTGTCCCTGTTAATGTCTCGTCCGTCTTAGATTGGTATTACAGCGCCTGGAGTCAACTTGGGAGCACCGCATTTTCGGCTCTTTTGTCTATCAATGCAAATAACAGAAGATAAGGCATTAGGCCAATTGGCTTAGCCAAGCAAAGCCCATGCATTCGCTAACCCAAATATCATGTCCCAGTTCATTTTATCGTCTTGCCCCTTTTAACCCGTATCAGTCTAGCCTATCGGTGGATTATGGAAAGCCCCGATCCCTTTAGCCTGTTCGACACTTGGTTTGCCGAAGCGCGGGCAAGCGAGATAAATGACTCTAACGCTATGGCCTTGGCCACGACGGGCGCTGATGGGCAACCTTCGGTGCGCATGGTACTATTGAAAGGCCATGGCCGCGATCTGGGCACGCATGGCGGATTTGTGTTTTATACCAATTTTGAAAGCCGCAAAGCCACGCAATTGTCGGCCAATAAGCAAGTCGCCTTGCTGTTTCACTGGAAATCGCTGCGCCGGCAAATCCGGATTGAGGGCGCGGCGAGCCCCGTCGACGATGCGACCGCTGATGCCTATTTCGCAACCCGTTCCCGCAATTCGCAGCTCGGCGCTTGGGCGTCCGACCAGTCCCGCCCGCTTGCCGACCGCGCGACTTTTGAAGCACGCTTCGCCGAGGTAGAAGCACGTTTTGAAGGGCAGGATGTCCCGCGCCCGCCGCATTGGTCGGGATGGATGGTTAGCCCCAAGCGTATCGAATTTTGGCAAGACCGTGAATTCCGCCTGCACGAACGCTGGCTGTATGAACGCGATGGCGACGGCTGGGCCAGCGGGATGCTTTTCCCGTGACGCATAGACCATGAGCCTTGCCCATAATCACCATCACCATGCGCATGGCGACCTAACCAACCGCGCGGCCATCGCCAGCGTGACCATGGCCTTGTTCCTGCTCGCGCTGAAGATTTTTGCCGCAGCTGAAACCGGCTCCGTCGCCTTATTGGCGTCTTTGGCGGATACGGGCTTTGACGTTTTGGCATCGGTGCTCACTTTATTCAGCGTCCGTTATGCCGCGATGCCCGCCGATGATGACCACCGTTTCGGCCATGGCAAGGCGGAGGCACTGTCTGCGCTGCTTCAAGTCGTATTGATCACCGTTTCAGCCATATTGATCGCATGGCGCGCTATCGTGCGCTTGGGCGCACAGGAACAGACCGCGCACCCCGAATATGGCATTGGCGTTTCGGTCACTGCCATCGTCGCCACCTTAGGTTTGCTGGCCTATCAACGGCATGTGGTCCGCAAAACCGGATCGGTCGCGATCCAAGCCGACCATGTACATTATCAAAGCGACCTTTTGCTTAACATCGCGGTGATCTTCGCGATTGTGCTCGACACCATGTTGAATGTGCGCGGTGCCGACCCGTTATTCGGAATGGCGATTGCCGCATGGTTGTTATGGGGTGCATATCGCGCCGCGCGCTTGGCGCTGGACCAGTTGCTGGACCGTGAATGGCCGGAGGAAAAACGGCAACGGTTTATCGAAGTCGCGCTGCGCCATCCGGAATTGCGCGGCATCCATGACATGCGCACCCGTTCCAGCGGCGCGCATGATTTCTGCCAGTTCCATGTGTGGGTTGACCCCAATATGACGGTCGCGGCGGCGCATGATATCATGGATGAGGTGGAACAAGCGTTGATGGACGCATTTCCCGGCGTCGAAGTCCTGATCCACCCTGACCCCGAAGGCCATAAGGATGAGGTGGGTTTTATCCCGTCAAAAACGATTGAGCACGATAAGGATTCCCATGACTGACCTGCCTTATTATCATGTAGATGCCTTTGCGGAGCGCCCCTTCACCGGCAATCAGGCGGCCGTGATGCCGCTGACCGAATGGTTGGATGACGCTGTGCTGCAGGCGATTGCCGAGGAAAACAATTTCGCGGAAACTGCCTTCTACGTGCCCGATGCCACCGGCGAGGCCGACTATGAACTGCGCTGGTTCACGCCAGCCGTTGAAATTCGTTTATGCGGCCATGCCACATTGGCAAGCGGGCATATCATTTTGAGCCAAAATCCTATGCTAGACCGCGTGACATTACGCACGCGCAAAGCGGGCATATTGGAAGTGCGCCGCGAAGGTAATGCTTATGCTGTCGCCCTGCCCGCCATTCCTACAGAGGAAGTCAACAATCCGGACATGATGGCCGCGATGGGCGGTAAGCCTTTGTCGATGCGCAGTAACCCGGACAGCTATAATATGTTCGTCTACGCGACCGCCGCTGAAATCCTTGCACTCAAGCCCGATATGAAGGCGTTGGCAACATTAGGCGATGACAGCTTCACCGCCACCGCGCGCGGTGATGACACTGACATCGTCAGCCGAGTCTTCGTGCCAGGTGCAGGTGTAGATGAAGACAGCGTCACCGGCAGCGCCCATGCCGTTATCGCGCCTTATTGGGCATCCGTCCTCGGTCGCGACAGCTTCACAGCTTACCAAGCATCGGCGCGCGGCGGGTATTTGGGCTGCAAATTAGAGGACGACAAAGTTTGGTTGTCAGGCCATTGTTTTACGGTAGTAAAGGGAATGTTCAGCTTGCGCTGACCATCAACGACATTCCATTGTTCAAAGGATCATTCATGCTGAAGTCATTCGCCGTCTTGTCGGCTCTCCTGCTTTCACCCGCCGTCATGGCGCAAGATGCCCCGCCGCCTCCGCCAAGTGGTGGCGTGCCACAGCCAGAGCAGATTTTTGCGTTTCTCGACGCCAATAAGGATGGCTTCATTGCCAAGGACGAAGCGCAAGGCCCGTTGGTTCAATATTTCGCGAATATTGATACGGATAAGGACGAAAAGATTTCAATGGCAGAGCTGAAAGCCGCGATGGAAGCGATGCGTCCGCCTGAGGCTGGATAAGCCAGCAACGCGTAATCATTGCCCAATTTGCAAATAAAAACGCGCGGGAAGCCATTTGGCCTCTCGCGCGTTTTTAATTGCGTTCTTGCTTATTAAGCTACGGTCGCTTTGCGGATAACACCGGGGTTCGCAGGTGGCTCACCCTTAGGCAAAGCGTCGATATGCTCCATGCCGCTGATCACTTGGCCCCAGACGGTGTACTGACGGTCCAAGAAGGTGGCATCGTCAAAGCAGATAAAAAACTGGCTGTTGGCGGTGTTCGGATCATTGGTCCGCGCCATCGAGCAAACGCCGCGCACATGTGGCTCTGCGTTAAATTCCTGCTTCAGATTTGGCTTGGACGAACCGCCCATGCCCGTGCCATTGGGGCAACCGCCCTGCGCCATAAAGCCCGGGATTACGCGGTGAAACTTCACGCCGTCGTAAAAACCTTCACCAGCAAGTTCAGTGATACGGGCTACGTGATTGGGCGCCAGATCAGGACGCAGCTTGATTACAACGTCGCCGCTGTCGAGCGAAAAGGTAAGTGTTTGATCGGCCATATTGAGATTCCTTTTGGCGTGTAAATTCGATGTCGGCTGCCCTAGGGGAAGCATCGCAGAGGTGCAAAGCCAAAATCATTGCATTTTCACGCCGCCTGCTTAGGAGGGGCGAAATCTTACTAAAACGTCTCAGATGAAAAAACGGGAGGCCGGCAATTGACCAGCGACATCGCCAACCCGACCGACCTTGACCCCGAAATCGTTGAAACGCTGGACGAAGACAATCGCCTGACGCGGGACTATGTCGACCGCGTTCTCGACGCTGTCGACGAAGGCGATCTGGACGAAGTCTACCGGCTGGTTGAACCCCTACACGAAGCTGACATTGCAGATCTTCTCGAACTGACGCCATCCGAACGGCGCGGCCTACTCGCGATCAGCCTTGGCGATCTTATGAGCGCCGAGGTGCTGGCAGAGGTCAATGATTATGTCCGCGAAGATATTATCGATGCCCTCCCCGCGTCCCAAGTGGCAGGACTTGCCGGACAGTTGGACACTGATGACGCCGTTGCGATTATCGAAGATATGGAGGAAGAGGACCAGCAAGCCGTTTTGGCCGAGCTGGCCCCCGAAGACCGCGCCGTCATTGAAAATGCGCTGTCTTATCCCGACGAATCCGCTGGCCGTATCATGCAGCGCGAGCTGGTCGCGGTGCCGGAACATATGACCGTCGGGCAGCTCATCGATTATTTACGCGATCACCAAGACCTGACCACCGAATTTTGGGAAATTTTCGTCGTCGATCCGCAGCATAAGCCTGTGGGGACATGCAAATTGAGCTGGATCATGCGCAGCCAGCGCAAGGTTCCGGTCAGCGAAATCATGAAGCATGAACAGACGCTCATCCCGGTTGATATGGATCAGGAGGAGGTCGCGTTACGTTTCCAGAAATATGCGCTGATTTCCGCCGCTGTTGTCGATGCTGCTGGCCGGTTGGTGGGTGTCATCACCGCCGATGATATCGTCCATATCATTCAGGAAGAAGCGGACGAGGATATTTTGCGCCTGTCGGGTGCCGGCGAAGGCGACATTAACGAGCCTATTGCGGACAGCTACAAAGCGCGCGTGCGCTGGCTGATTGCCAATTTGGGCACGGCGATGGTCGCAAGTTTCATCATTGCGCAATTTGGCGCAGCGATTGAAACGATGGTTGCGCTCGCGGTGCTAATGCCCATCGTCGCCTCCATCGGCGGCAATGCAGGCACGCAGACGCTTGCGGTGACGGTGCGCGCGCTGGCTACCAATCAGTTAACCCAATCCAACACCATGCGCTCGATTTGGCGCGAGATACGGGTCGCCTTGCTCATCGGCGCAACGATCGCGGTGATTGCCGGTCTCGGCGCGGGCGTGATTTTTGATAATTGGCGGCTCGCGAGTGTCATTGCGGTAGCGATATTGTGCAACATTTCACTAGCCGGATTGTCCGGCGTCGCCATTCCGGTGTTATTGGACCGGCTGGATCAAGACCCTGCGGTTTCAAGCTCGATTTTTGTGACGATGATAACCGATTCGATGGGCTTCCTCATCTTTCTGGGCCTTGCGGTTTTCAGCGGCCTTGCCGGTTAACCGCATTATTCCCAAATAAATTCCATGCCATTGAACATGACCAAAATCGCCTTTGGCGCAGAAAGTCCGCAGCATTTGCGTGAACGGCTTGTGGCTTATGCCCAAGACGGCGAAGTCCGCTTAACCACGCGCTATTTGCCCAAGCGCGTCGACGAAATGGCGGGTGGTTCACTTTATTGGATACACACGCATACGATCATCGGCAGAAGCCCCATCATCGGCTTTATGGAAAATGGCGCGGGTCGGCATTGGATCCGCATTGTACCCCAGCTAATCGCCGTCCGCTCCACGCCCAAGCGCGCGCATCAAGGCTGGCGCTATCTCGAAGACGCCAATGCGCCGCCTGATCTGGATTCGGTCGAAACCGATGGCCGCGACGAAATGTCGCCGAAGATGCTAAATGAACTGATGAAAATGGGGCTGGTTTAGGATCGGTGCCCTAAGCCGCCGCGCGCTTGGTCAACACCTTGTTAATCACATCGGCGAAGGTCTCGGCACTTTGCGCGCCGGGAACCATATATTTCTGATCGAAGATGATTGCGGGAACGCCTGTGATATTCTGGTCGGTCCAATGCGTCATTTCTGCGCGCACGCTGGCCGTGAGCGCGGCATCGTTGATCCATGCCAAAGCCACGGCGCGCTCCATGCCTTGCGCCTCGGCAATGTCACACAGAACGTCAACATCGCTCACATCGCGGCGGTCCTGAAAATAGGCGGTGAACAATGCCATTTTCAGTTTTGTCTGCGCGCGCCATCCGCGTTCGCTGCCAAATATGGTCAGCAATTTATGCGCGTTGAAGGTGTTATATATGCGCATGCCCTCGCCATAGTTGAACGCGAAGCCGACATTATTGCCAATGTCGGACAGCCGGCTCCGATTGGCACGGCTTTGTTCAGGCGTGCTGCCATATTTGCGCGCGATATGCGCGGCGGTATCTTCGCCTTCGGGCGGCATGTTCGGGTTCAGTTCGAACGGATGCCAATAGGTTTCGGCGGCAATGTCTTGACCAACAAGCGTCAACGCTTTTTCCACCTGTTTCAGGCCAATGATGCACCAGGGGCATACCACATCCGACACGATGTCGATGCGCAACGGCACCGCCTTGGCCGTCATTGCGACACCCAATGGCGCAGCAGGCTATGCGCAATTGCAAAGGGTGGCGGCGCATTGAAACGGCGGTCGGTCTCGCCCTTCAGAGCAGCCATCGCCTCGGCTTTCGTCACCCACATCGCATCTTCAATCTCGTCAGTGTCGAGCGTGAGTGCATCGTCCAACGCATCAGCGGTGCAGGCAATCATCAATTGCGAACCGCCAAAGGGCCAAGGCTGGCTGGTGACATAGCGCACCGCGCCGCAGGTCACGCCTGCTTCTTCATGAATTTCGCGGCGAACGGCCTCTTCAATGCCCTCGCCAGGTTCCAAAAAGCCCGCCAGCGCGGAATAATTGCCCGGCGGAAAGCGGGATTGCCGCCCGACCAGCGCCTTGCCCTCAAATTCGGCGAGCATGATGACCACAGGATCCGTGCGCGGAAAATGTTCTTTCTGGCAATTGCCGCATTTGCGGCCCCAGCCTGCGCGGAACAGCACCGTCGCCGCGCCGCAGCGTCCGCAGAAACGATGGCCATTATGCCATTCAATCAAGCTGCGCGCGGTGCCGTATATCGCGGCGTCCTCGGCGGGTAGCATCGATAAGGCACGCCAGATAGCAGGCGAACGAAACGCGTCCCCCGCGGCATCCACTAACGCGACAAAATGCGGCTTTCCATCGGATAGGCCAAGCAGGATGAGCTCTTCTGAACCTTCAAGCTCGGCCAAAGAATGCCAGTGTAAGCCGCCTGCGTCGTTGACCCGCGGATCGAGTCCGTCAAGCCCCAACACCCGCGCGCGCCAGTCCCCCAGCAGCAGGCCATAAGCCTCCGCATCATTGCGGACGCGGTCAGCGCGGTCGAGCGGTGAACCCGTAAAAGCTGGAGCCATCATCGGATCAGACACCAGATCAGGCTGGTAAACCAAGGTCCTTCAGGACCCAATTGGCGAAGTCTGCGTGGAAGGGATAGACATTGCTCGGCATATATTGCGCCATGCAGACGGCCCGCAATTTGCTTCTTGGATCGACAAACGCCACCGTGCCCGCGGCACCACCCCAGCCGAACACGCCCGCATTCACGCCCTTGCCGACCCGGCCACCCGCACCAAAGCCAGCGCCTTCGGCGAACGTGCCATCAGTTGTAACAGCGGACGGTAGCAAATCAGACATGGCGAGTTTGGCAGCCGCCGTTGACATGATGCGGACGCCATCCAATTCACCATAATTAGCCAACATGTTGAGGAATCGGTCATAATCGCGCGCGGACGCCACCATGCCAGCGCCGCCAAAGGCAAAGGCTGGTTTATCGAGGTAAATGCTGGTCGACGCGGGATCAATCGGGAACAACACGCCGTTAACGGGCGCGTAATTGGACACGAAGCGCTTAGTTTCCGACTTTGGCACTTGGAAATAGCTGCTGGTCATTTTCAGCGGCTCAAAAATGCGCGTCTTCAAAAAGACCTCAAAATCCATGCCGCTGGCAACTTCAATCACGCGACCCAGCAAATCGAGCGAGATAGAATAGCTCCATTTTGTCCCCGGCTCGGCCATCAATGGCAGCTTTGCCAGCCTTTCGGAAAATGTCTTGAGATCAGGAGTCGGCGCGCTTGCCGCCTGACCAGGAATGGGAAAGCGGCTGACGATGCCCGGCGTGATGCCATTGTCGAGATAGGCCTGAAGCAATGGGCCTTTGGTAATGATGGAATATCCAAGCCCAGCGGTATGGGTCAGCAAATGGCGAAGTGTAATCTGCGTCTTGGCGGGCACCGCATCCAGACTTTTGTCCGGGTCGGTCAGCACGGTCATATTGGCAAATTCTGGCAGGAAATCGGCAATCGGTTGATCGAGCTTCATCTTGCCTTCGTCTACAAGGATCATCGCGGCGATGCCGGTGACAGGCTTTGTCATCGAATAAATGCGCCACAATGTGTCAATATTCACAGGCGTGGTTTCGCCCAGTCCTTGTGTACCAACAGCGACGACATCGGGCATGCCGGCTGCACGACCAATGGTGGCGAGAACACCGGGGAGCTTTCCTGAAGAGACATAGCTTTCAAACTGCGTCCGGATGGTCGGATATAATTCGGCCGCCTGCGCCCAAGCGCGCGCGGGCGCAAATGCGCTTATGGCGCCCATAGCCGCTAATTGGCCGCCCCATGCCAAAAACCCGCGCCGACCAATCATCGCCTGTTCGCTATTCTGCATATTCATACTTTTCCCCCTGCGCTTAATACCGCTTCTGCTGCTTTTCTGAATAGGGTCGGCAGACCAGCCTTGTCGAGCGATTTTAGTGGCCACCATTCGCCTGCATCGGGGTCATCTGCGTCCGCTGGCCATGCCGTAACGGCAATATCGAGAAGCAGCGAAAAATGGGTAAAAACATGCGACACTTGGCCGGGCAATTTTCGCCATTTGGCAGGGATAGGCGGCGTCTTATGGCCATCCAATCGGGCGGTCCATTGATCATCGGGCAAAGCGCGCATACCCGCCAAAAGGCCTTTGTCGTCGCGGCGCACCAACCAGACATGCGCATCCCGCTGTATCCAATAAACAGAACCCGTGCGCTGCGGCTTGGCGGCCTTGGGCGTTTTGGCGGGATAGATTTCGGGATTTCCAAGACGCTTGGCATCGCAGGCAAAGGCCAGCGGGCACAATTGGCAAGAGGGTGTGCGCACCGAACATATGCCCGCCCCTAAATCCATCATCGCCTGGGCAAAGTCGCCTGCGCGGCTGTCGGGTGTAATGCTGTCCATCGCGTCTCGAATGAGCGGCTTTGAATGCGGCAAGGGCGTCGCAATTGCAAATAGCCGGGACACAACGCGCTCGACATTGGCATCAACGACAACCGCTCTTTGCCCGAATGCAATCGCGGCGATGGCGGCCGCGGTATAGGGGCCGATACCCGGCAATTTCAGCAACGCTGCCTCGGTCTCTGGCAAACGACCTGCATGCGCCGCCACCACAACCCGCGCGCATTTCAACAAATTGCGTGCGCGGGCATAATAGCCAAGGCCGGCCCATGCCGCCATGACATCGGCATCATCCGCCGCCGCCAATGCGGTAAAGTCCGGCCAAATCTGGGTAAACTTGCGAAAATAGCCTCCCACCGCCGCGACCGTCGTCTGCTGCAGCATGATTTCCGACAGCCAGACATGATAGGGGTTGGCAAAGCCTTGCCCCGGCGCTGTGCGCCAAGGCAGTGTCCGAGCATGCTGGTCATAATGTGCAAGCAAGGCCTGCGCGATATCCCCAGATTTATCGATGGCTTGTTGGACGGCTGGCATGAAAAATGGCATGGATCAGGGGATGGATAAAGGCAAGTCACCACCACCGCCAAAAGGCACCAAAAAGGCGCTGACGCCCAAAACATTTCAGCGTCCACGCGGTGGTGAGGCAAAGTCTGTATCTTCTTTAATGCCCGATATCGGCCGTGCCGCTTTCCGGAAATTTGGTTTCGTACAAAGCTCTGTCGTCAGCCGCTGGGACGAGATCGTTGGTGCGCGCTATGCCGCTGTTTCCGCACCAGAAGCCATTCGCTTTCCAATTGGCAAGAAATCCGACGGCACGCTTGAGCTGACCGTGGAGGGCGCGCATGCCACCATGATTCAACATGTGCTTCCGGAAATCATGGAGCGCGTGAACCGCTTTTTTGGATATGGGGCGGTCGCGCGGGTCAAAGTCCGCCAAGGCCCGGTTGCGAAGCCAAAGCTGCGTCCACCAACCGCCGCACCGATGTTAAAGCCAGTGCCGATGGAATTGGGGGAATCCTTGCGCGAAATCGGTGATCCAGAGCTTTTCGCCGTCCTTGAAAGCCTCGCAAAAAGCCTTGCCAAAGACGGCAAGTAATACCAGATGCGCAAGATAAATTTCGAAGGATAAGGTCCATCCCTATGTCGCATATGAAAAAATATCTGGGCGCAGTTATGGTGGGCGTTGCGGCGCTGTCGACCACGCTCGTTGCCGCCCCCGCACCAAGCAAATGGCTGTCGACCGTGACGGTCACGGACAAGGGTGCGCATATTCTGGGCAACCCTGCTGCACCAAACAAAGTGGTCGAATATCTCAGCTACACCTGCGGACATTGCGCGGATTTTGAAATGAAGGAAGCACCTGCCTTCAAAACGCGCTTTGTCGCCACCGGCAAGGCCAGCCTCGAAATTCGCAATATGGTGCTCAATCCAATTGACTTAACCGCCGCTATGCTCACACGCTGCGGCGGCAAGGCAAAGTTTTTCGGCAATCAACGGCACTTGTTCGCAACCCAAGCCACTTGGGCAGGAAATGCCAAAAATATTAGCGCGGCCACACGCGATAAATTGAAGACCGAAGATTATGCCGGTTTCATGATCGGCGCTTTTGACGAAATCGGCCTTGGCCCCATCATGCAACAACGCGGGATCACACCCGCGCAGGCAAAAACCTGCTTGGCCAACAAAGCGGCATTTAATGCCGTTATTGGCATGACCGAAGGGGGTTCTGCTTTGGGTGTACGCGGCACGCCGGCATTTTTGGTCAATGGCGTTTTGCAGGACCATATTCATAACGTTGCTGAATTACAGGCGGCAATGAAGTAAACTGAGATTCCAGACAGAAGGATATCACATGCGTATCAAGACATTCATTTTGACAACTGCCGCGGCATTTGCACTTGCCGCATGTGGCGGTGCCGACACGGCTGGCGCACCAAAAGGTGAACCGCTGGCAAAGGTTGCTGCCCCTGCGGATAAAACATGGGTCGATGTTGTCACCAAAACCGAATTTGGCGGCTATCAAATGGGTAACCCCAATGCAAAATTGAAGCTGGTCGAATATGGCGCAATTACCTGTCCCGGCTGTGCGCAGTTTTCGATGCAGTCGACCGAGGAATTGCACAAGCTGGTCAATGACGGCACCGTTTCGATGGAATTTCGGCCATTTCTCGTCCACGGTATTCAAGACGTACCAGGTTTCCTTTTGGCCCAGTGCAGCGGACCGGAGGCGTTTTTCCCGCTCACCGATCAACTTTATGCCGAACAGGCTTCATGGCTCGGCAAAATCAGCAGCGTGACCGAGGCGGACCAGCAAGCGATGCAGAAAATGTCGCCGGAACAGATCGCAACGTTGCTCGGCACGAAAATGGGCTTGATCGAATTTGTGAAATCACGCGGCATTAGCGAAGACCAAGCCAAAGCCTGCTTGTCGGACAAGGCCGCGATTGATGCCCTGATCAAAACAACCGAGCGCGGGACGAAGGAAGATGAAGTCTCTGGCACGCCATTCTTCTTGCTCAACGGCGCCAAGCTGGACGCCAGCTCGTGGGTGCAAGTGAAGAGTAAGCTGGTCGAGGCCGGCGCACGCTAAATATGGCTCTGGCGGGCCATGACATCGCTGTAACCGCAATGGGGTGCGCGCCTTGCGGATAAAGAAGCTGAAACTTGTCGGCTTCAAAAGCTTTGTCGAGCCCGCTGAACTCCGGATCGAAAGCGGGCTGACCGGCATTGTCGGGCCAAATGGCTGCGGTAAATCCAACCTATTGGAAGCCATACGCTGGGTGATGGGGGAAAGCAGCGCCAAGTCGATGCGCGGCGCAGGCATGGAAGATGTGATCTTTGCCGGAACCGCGTCGCGCCCGCCCCGCGATTTCGCTGAAGTCACGATATTGGCCGAACGCAGCGATGATAATGCCGACGGTGACGCTGACGAAGAATTGGAAGTCACCCGCCGGATCGAACGGGGTGCTGGTTCCGCCTATCGGTCCAATGGCCGCGATGTGCGGGCGAAGGATGTGGCGCTTATCTTCGCCGACGCCGCGACGGGTGCGCATTCCCCTGCTTTGGTAAGCCAAGGCCGCATTGGCGCGATAATCTCGGCTAAGCCGCAAGAACGCCGTCAGATGCTGGAAGAAGCGGCTGGTATTTCGGGCCTGCATGTCCGGCGTAAGGATGCCGAACAAAAGCTACGCGCCGCCGAAAGCAATTTGGCACGGCTGGCGACCATTCTTGCCGATATGGACGCGCGCGCAAGCCAATTACGCCGCCAAGCCAAGCAAGCCGAACGCTATCGCACGCTGACCAAAGACATATTGCAAGCAGAAGCGCGGCTGATTTTTGTCCGCTGGCGTGAGGCCAAGCTAGCAGCAGATGTAGCGCGGGCCGACGCCAATATAGCAGCTAAGGCAGTTGAGGACGCCGCCGTGGCCCAGCGCGTCCTCACCGAAAAGCAGCAAGAGGCTGTGCGACAACTTGCCGATGCGCGGGCACTGGCGATGGCGGCGCGCGATGCGGCCAGTTATGTGTCGAACAAGATCGTGCAGCTAACGGGCGAATATGAACGGATCATCCAACGCCAATCCGACCTCGCGGCACAAGCCGCCCGCATGGCCGACGATGGTGCGCGTGAAGGCAAGCTGACGCATGATGCGGCAGATGCGCTCGCCCGTTTGCAGACGGAAAGCGGTAAATTGGCCGACCAGATTAAAGCGCAAGAGGAGGAGCGCCCTGCGTTGCTGCGCACCGCGGAAAATGCCGAACGGCAAGCGCGGGAGAGCGAAATTGCCTTGGCCAATGCATCCGCAGAGCAAGCGCGCGCAGACGCCGAATTGCGCGTGGCCGACGCGGCGCTGGCGGCGGCGGCAACACGTGTGCAACGGGCCGAACAGGTCTGCGCGCGGGTTAATGCCGAACGGGACGCTTTGGGGGATGAGGCGGCATATGCTGCATCCAAAAGCAAAGCCGATGCCGACGTCCAAAAATTGCAGACACAATTGCAAGCCGACAGCCATGCGCATGAAGCCGCCGAAGCGCAGCGCGCTACAATAATCTCCGCCCGCGATGTTGCCCAAGTCGCCATCGCCAGTGCCAAGGCCGAACTCGCCGCTTTACTGACCGAGCAAAGCGCACTGCAACGTTCCTTGACCAAGGGCCAAAGCAACAAGGCGATCGACCGTATTTCGGTCAAGCCAGGCTATGAACACGCTCTGGCCGCTGCGCTAGGTGACGATGCAGATGCGAGCATTGGCGGCGAAACGGGACGCCGCTGGCTTGGCGGTGCCGTTGCGCTTGGCCAAGTCGCCGACACGGCCCTGATCCATTTTGTCGATGCCCCGCCAGAACTTGCAGCGCGATTGTCTATGGTGCGCGTTGCTGAAACCGATGATGGCCAAAAATTGGCCCCTGGCGAACGTCTGGTGACATTGGCAGGCAGGCTACGCCGCTGGGACGGCTTTGCTACCGATGGCGACGGCGCCACGATTGCAGAACAACTCGTCCGCGCCAATCGTTTGGCCGAATTGGACATGCTCATTGCGCCGGCGCAAGCCGCGCTCGATGCACAAGCGCAAAGCCTGTTGCAGATGAATGATAAGATTGAAGCTGCGCAGGATATGGTCCGCACCGCAGCAGCGGCGCGTGTCGCTACCGAAGGCCAGTTGCGGCAAGCCCTGCGCGCGGTCGACCAAGCCGAAGACGCATTGGCGCGACTAAAATCTGCAAAGGCCGCACTTGGCGACCGCATGGCCGCAGCAGAGCAAGATTTGGCCGAGGCGCAAGCGGAGCGCAAAGCGACGGAGAAGGCACGGCACGCCTTGCCCGACGGGTCACATCATGCGGACCTTGTCCAAAACCTCTCCGCCGCGCATGAGGCAACGCGTGACCTGTTGGCGCGCAATCAGGCGGACCTGTCTGCGCTGGAACAACGCATAGCGCAAAGCCGTGAGCGCCGCGCCGTGGCGATGGCCGAAATTCGCAGTTGGCAGGACCGCGCAGGCGAAGCTGAACGCCGGATCGCCGAAATGAACAAGCGCAGCGCCGACGTCGCTACTGAACAAGCAGAGATGTCGGGAAGGCCGGAAATACTGGCCCGCGATATTGCTACTCTACAGGCTGATAAAGAGCAGTTGGCCGAGAAGCTTACTGGCCTAGTAACCGCCGAAACGGCGCATGAAACGACATTGCGCGCACTTGAAAGCGAATTGTCGGCTGCGGCAGAGCAGCTATCCGTCGCGCGCGAAGCCCGCGCCGGGGCGGAAGCCCGCGCCGAAAATCAGGAACTGCGCCGCGTCGAAATGGGCCGGATTTCAGGGGAACGGTTCGAATGTCCGCCTCCCGTCCTGCCCGAAAAACTGAACTTTGACGAAGATGCGATGGACGATGCAGGCGTGGAGTCGAGCCGCCTCGACCGCTTGCAAAACGAACGCGAGCGCATCGGACCTGTAAACCTGATCGCCGCCGATGAGCTGGCCGAACTGGAATTGCAGCAAGGTACAGGCGTTGCCGAAAGCGAAGAGCTTACCCTTGCCATCAACCGCTTACGCGGTTCCATCGGCAGTCTGAACCGCGAAGGCCGCGCGCGGTTACTGACGGCTTTTGAGGCTGTAGACAGCCACTTTCGCCGCCTGTTTTCGACCTTGTTCAATGGCGGACAAGCGCATCTAGCGTTGATCGACAGCGATGATCCGTTGGAAGCTGGCCTCGAAATTTTCGCACAACCGCCGGGGAAGAAACTGCAGTCGCTCACCCTGCTGTCGGGCGGCGAACAGGCGCTGACAGCGGTCGCGCTCATCTTCGGCTTGTTCCTCACGAACCCCGCGCCAATTTGCGTGCTCGACGAAGTCGACGCGCCTTTGGATGATGCCAATATCGAACGCTTCTGCGACTTGCTCGACGCGATGACGCAGGAGACCGCGACGCGTTACCTCATCGTCACCCACAATGCCGTAACGATGAGTCGGATGCACCGTTTGTTCGGCGTGACGATGGTGGAGCAGGGCATCAGCCGACTGGTATCGGTTGACCTTGGGGGCGCAGAGCAATTACTGGCCGCAGAATGACTTTGCACGGCCCCATCACCAACAGCTTTATCTCGCAACGCCTTCGGCTGAACTATGTCGACTGGGGTAATCCCGACGCGCCGCCCTTGCTTTTGGTCCATGGTGGCCGTGATCATGCGCGCAGCTGGGATTGGGTAGCCGAAGAATTGCGCCACGATTGGCATATCATCGCGCCCGATTTGCGGGGTCATGGCGACAGCGCCTGGTCGCCCGATGGCAGCTATGAAATGTCGACTTTTGTTTACGACCTTGCGCAGTTGATCCATCAACTCAACCTTTCCCCTGTCAGCATCATTGCCCATTCGATGGGCGGCAATATCGCGACCCGCTATGCTGGCCTGTTCCCCGAAAATGTCCGTAAGATGGTGAATATCGAAGGACTGGGCCTGTCCCCAAAAATGCAGGCCGAACGCGACGCCATCGGTATTCAAACCCGTTTCCGCCAGTGGATTGAGGACAAGCGCAACGCCGCTGGCCGCACGCCAAAGCGGTATCCCAATATCGAAGCCGCATATGAACGGATGAAGACCGAAAATAGCTATTTGACGGACGAACAAGCGCGGCATTTGACCGTGCATGGTATCAGCCGCAACGAGGATGGCAGCTGGAGCTGGAAGTTCGATAACTACCTCAACATTTGGGCGATCTTCGATATGCCGCGTGAGGATTTGTTGGCCATTTGGGAATCCATCACCTGCCCGATGTTGTTGATGTATGGCGCCAATAGCTGGGCCTCCAACCCTGAAAAGGATGGCCGCATCGCGCATTTCCCGACGGCCAAGGTCATCGAATATGAAAATGCCGGCCATTGGTTACACCATGACCAGTTCGACCGCTTCATGGCCGACGTGCGGGCGTTTCTATAGGGTCCTGACCCTAACCAATCATCGCGCGTAAGGCGGCAATGCTGTCCGCCTCATCCGCTGGCTTGTCACGGCGCAGGCGGGAGATGCGCGGGAAACGCATCGCTATGCCCGATTTATGCCGCTTGGATTCGTGCACCGCATCAAACGCAACCTCCAGCACCAAAGATTTTTCCACTTCCCGCACGGGGCCAAAACGCGCGACCGTGTTATCGCGGACGAAGCGGTCGAGCCATTTCAGTTCCGCATCGCTGAACCCGGAATAGGCCTTGCCCACCGGCAACAAGGTGCCCTCGGGCGTCCAGCAGCCAAAGGTATAATCCGAATAATAAGACGAACGTTTCCCGCTACCACGCTGCGCATACATCATGACGCAATCGGCAACGAGCGGTTCGCGTTTCCATTTGTACCAAAGGCCGACCTTGCGGCCCGCCAGATAGGGCGCATCACGCCGCTTCAACATGACGCCCTCTATCGCCGCCGCACGCGCCGCTGCGCGTATTTCTGCCAGATGGTCAAAATCCCGCGCTTCGATGATCGTGGACAAGTCGAAGCGAGCCGTATCGAGCCTGGCGGCGAACAACTCCAGCCTTTGCCGCCGTGCGGTCCATGGCTGGCTGCGCATATCCTCTGCCCCGTCGAATAAAATGTCATACAGGCGCACAAATACGGGATATTCCGCCTGCATCGCGGCGGTTACATTCTTACGGCCCAAGCGTTGTTGCAGCGCATTGAAGCTCGCCGCCTCCCCGCCTTGCACATCGCCGCGTACCAATAATTCGCCATCGACCACGCCAATGCCGTTGAAGGCAGCGGCGATTTCCGGAAAGGCTGCCGTTACCTCATCGCCACCCCGGCTGAACAACCGCGTTTCCCCGCCGGTTGAGGCAATCTGAATGCGGATGCCGTCCCATTTCCATTCGGCGGCGAAATCTTCCAGATCGACACTTCCATCTTCCAAAGGGTGGGCCAGCATGAAAGGCCGGAAAAACGCGCTGTCGGCAGGGTCGGGGCGATCGGACTTGCCCTCGCCCCAGGCAAATAATGCGGCATAAGGCGGGCGAAGTGCGTGCCAGACCTCCTCGACATCGTCTACCGAAATGCCAAAAGCCTGCCCAAAGGCGGTTTTGGCCAGCCGTGCCGATATGCCCACGCGCATGCCGCCTGTTGCCAGCTTCAGCAGCGCATAACGGCCATTGGCATCCAGCCTGTCCATCAGTTCCGCCAGAACATTTGGCGCGCGCGCACGGCTTGTGTTGTTGAGCAGGTCAATGACCTCCGACACTGTTGGTACCACGGCATCCGCGCTGACCTCTGGCCACATCAGCGCGACAGTCTCCGCCGTGTCGCCGACATAATCGCGGCTCATGCGGAACAGCATCGGGTCAAAGCGTTCCTCGGCCATCGCGCGGATCGCCGACGATTTAACTGTGGCTATGCTGAGTGTGCCCGCGAGCGCAGCTAACGCCCAGCCGCGATCCGGGTCAGGCGTATCGCGCAGATAATCGGCAATCAACCTGACCTTATGGTCGCGCGAGCGTGTGTAAATCAGGCCGTCGATAAGCGCGGCGAAAGCCTGCATCAGCTCTCATCCTCCTCTTCACGGCCAACCAGATCAAGCGCACGCGCTTTCAATTGGTGCAACTCACACCAGCGGCCAAGCGCGTCGGTTCGGCCATGGGTAATCCATGTCTCGCTGGGCCGAAGTTCCAACAATGTGTCGGTCAACTCGTTCCAATCGGCATGGTCTGAAATGACCAAAGGCAGTTCAACATTACGCTGCCGCGCACGTTGCCGCACCCGCATCCATCCCGATGCCATGGCGGTTATCGGGTCGGGTAGACGTTGCGTCCAACGGTCATTCATCGCCGATGGCGGCGCAATGACAATCGCGCCTTTCATCTCGGCCTTGGCAAGTCCCGTCGCCAATATGAGCTCACCCAAAGTGACATTATGCGCCGCATAGAGATCACACATTTTCTGCATCGCGCCGTGGACATAAATGGGCGCGTCATAGCCGGCGCGCCGAAGTTCTGCGATGACGCGCTGCGCCTTGCCCAACGCATAGGCCCCTATCAATATGCAACCATCCTCATGGGCGGCGCGCGCAGCGAGCAATTTGGCAATCTCATCCTCAATCGGCGGATGGGTAAAGACGGGCAAGCCAAAGGTCGCCTCGGTAATAAGCACATCGCAAGGCACGGGTTCAAACGGCGCGCAGGTTGGGTCGAAACGCCGTTTATAATCGCCGGTCACGACCACCCGCTCGCCCGCATGTTCCAGCAGGATTTGTGCGGAGCCCAAAACATGTCCGGCAGGGTGAAAGCTGATCTTCACACCATTTGCTTCAAACCCGTCGCCATAGGGCATGGGCGTGCCTGTGTCGGTGCCATAACGCAGTGCCATGATCGCCAGCGTCTCTGGCGTCGCCCAAACGACTTTATGACCACTTCGCGCATGGTCGGCATGACCATGCGTCACCAACGCGCGTTCGACGGGACGGGACGGGTCAATCCACATGTCCGCTGGCTTGACATAAATGCCATGCGCATGTGGTTCTATCCAATGTTGGGCGGCAGTTCTGGAGATTATAACGGTCCTTTTCTGAGGCCCGATATGGGGCGCAGCGCCGACGATGTAAACCAATCGCAGGGCTGCTGATTTATAATGTTGATGCGCAGGCGGCGTGCATAATTTTCTATTGTACCGTCCAGACACGCTATATGCGGGCGAAACATTTTTACAGCATTTTGACGCGTCATGGCTGCATTATATTGACGTGATGGTCTTTCTGCTGGTTAGTTCGATGCTGATGGCGCTGGCGGTCAACCGTCTGGTTTTCGGCAACCGCGCGATATTGATAATTTCAAAGGAGGAGCGCGCATTCCGCGCGGCAGAAGCATGAGCGAATATATACTGGTCATTGACGAAGGCACGACATCAACGCGCGCCGTTTTATTTGCAGCAGACGGGACCGCCGTCGACAGTTGCCAACGCCCGCTTACGCAGCATTATCCGCAACCTGGCCTTGTCGAACATGATGCCGAGGAAATTTGGAACTTAACGCTTGCCTGCGCGCAAGAAATGGTCGCCAAAGCTGGCGGTGCGGACCGGATCGCAAGCATTGGCATTACCAATCAGCGCGAGACCGTGGTGTTCTGGGACAAGCGCACCGGCAAGCCGCTTGCCCCAGCTATTGTATGGCAGGACCGCCGGACGGCGGACATGTGCGCCGCGATGAAGGCGCAAGGCGAAGAGCCAGTGGTTCAAGCGAAAACCGGATTGTTGCTTGACCCATATTTCTCAGGCTCAAAAATTGGTTGGGCGCTCGAAAATTGGCCGCAGTTGAAGGACGCAGGCGCACATCTGGCGGTAGGCACGATCGAAAGCTACCTTGTCTATCGGTTGACCGGCGGGAGCCATATCAGCGACGCCAGCAACGCCGCGCGCACCGCGCTCATGGCGATTGGTAGCGGCGGATGGGATGACGGGTTGATGGACCTGTTTGGCGTTCCAAGAGACATCTTACCGGAGATCACCGATTGCGTAGGCGATCTTGGCACGACCTTGCCGGAGCATTTCGGCGGCGCAATCCGCATATCGGGTATGGCGGGGGATCAGCAAGCCGCCACCATTGGGCAAGGTTGCTTTGCCGTGGGGCAAACCAAGGCAACCTTTGGCACGGGCGCGTTTGTCCTGACGCAAACCGGCACGACATTGCGCCAATCGCGTCACCGCTTGCTGTCGACGATTTTGTACCAGTTAAATGGCGAACGTCATTATGCGCTGGAAGGTTCGGTGTTTGTCGCGGGCAGCCTTGTTCAATGGCTACGCGATGATCTGGGCCTGATATCGCATGCCGCCGAAACGGAACCATTGGCGCGCAGCGTGCCAGACAATAACGGCGTTTATCTGGTGCCTGCGCTTTCGGGCCTTGGCGCACCGCATTGGCGGTCGGATGCCCGCGCCACGATCAGCGGTCTAAGCTTTGCCGCGACAAAGGCGCATGTTGCCCGCGCCGCGCTGGAGGCGATGGCGCACCAAACCTATGACCTCAAAACCGCCTTTGCCGCCGATGGTGCAGATTGGGCCGAATTGCGCATTGATGGCGGCATGGTCGCCAATGACTGGATGGCGCAAGACCTCGCCGATATGCTGACGATTGACGTAGAAAGACCCGCTTTTGTCGAAACAACGGCGCTGGGCGCCGCGATGCTGGCGGCGGTCGGTTGCGGACTATTCCGCACCTTGGAGGATGCGTCCAGCATGCGGGGTGGGGTCACGCGTTTTGCGCCGATGCTTGACGCCGCCGCCCGTGAGGCCCGCTTGGCTGGCTGGGCGAATGCGCTTGCCCGCGTTCTACAATGATACGCTGAAAAAGGGGCTTATGGTAAAGGCGGACGTCTGACTTGTCTTAGCGACCATTAATACCTAACGCCTTTGGCCTATGACTGACGTCCTTGCCTTATCCTACGCCCAACGACTGATCGCTTGCGAAAGCGTCACACCCGCCAGTGGCATGGTGTTTGACGCGCTTGAAGATATGCTGGTGCCGCTTGGCTTTACCGTCGAACGTTTTATGTCGGGCGAAGACGACGACAACCCTGCCCATGGCGCGCCTGTCGAAAATCTGTTTGCCATTCGTGCGGCAAGCGGCAGGCACTTCGCCTTTGCCGGTCATGTCGACGTGGTTCCACCCGGAAATGGCTGGGCGAGCGATCCGTTTGTACCAGAGATCAAAGGCGATTTGTTACACGGACGCGGGGCCGTAGATATGAAGGGCAGCATCGCCGCCTTTGTCGCCGCATTGCATGATATTCCCGAGGATGCTGGCACGATCAGCCTGATTATCACGGGCGACGAGGAAGGGCCCGCCATCCACGGCACACGCGCACTCATCACCCATATGCAAAAACGGGGTAGCATCCCGGATTATTGCCTTGTCGGTGAACCCACGAGCGTCAACCGCTTGGGCGACATGATGAAAATCGGCCGTCGCGGTTCGGTTAACATGTGGATCTCGGTCGCGGGAACCCAAGGCCATGTCGCGTATCCGCATCTGGCGGACAACCCAATTCCAAAACTCATCGCAATTCTGGCGGAGATCGAAGCGATCACGCTCGACAAAGGCACCGACTGGTTTCAGGCGAGTAATATCGAGATTACCGACCTGCATGTAGGCAACACGGCAACCAATGTCATTCCTGCCAAAGCCGAAGCGCGATTATCGATCCGGTTCAATGATTTGCAAAATGGTGATGCACTTGTTGCAAGGCTCCGTGCGCTGGTAGAGAGCCATGGGGGCACCCTAAACGCCATGATATCCGGAGAGGCCTTCCTGACCCCTCCTGGCGCGTTCTCAGCGGCTATATCAGAGGCGGTGGAGCAAGTCGTCGGCATTGCACCCGAAGCATCGACAACCGGCGGCACATCTGATGCACGATTCCTGACGAAAATATGCCCGGTGGTCGAATTTGGCCTGTGCAATGCAACTATGCATAAATTGGATGAGGCAGTCGCAATAGCGGACCTGTCGGCGCTGACCGAAATTTACCGGCGGGTTGCCCTTAAAATGCTGGCCGCTTAGCCCTTTAGCATGATGTAAAGCGCGCCTGCACCGCCATGGCGTGGATGGGCGTTACGCACGGCCGAAATATGCCGCTTATGCCGCGATGCTGCCAGCCAATCGCGGACAACGGCGGCAATAGCCCCCCGGCCCTCACCACTGGCCCGATCATGCGCGCGGGGTTTGCCAGTCACGAGCAATAACACTTTCATCCGCTGCGCAATCGCCTGCTCCAACGCGCCGTCGAGGCGGTTATATGCCAGTGATAAGGACGCGTCGTGTAAATCGATGCTAACATCTGGAATGATGCTGCCCCGCATGATCCTTTTATCCCAATGTCCGTCCAGATTGTGCGGCAACGGCGCAACCTTGCTTTGCACAGACGTGTGTTTTGGTTTTACATCGGCAGATATAGGTTTCGGCTTGGCGCTGAGAAACTTCGCCAGCACCGCCTTATCCGCTGCCGGGCTCGCAACGGGCACCGGCTTTGGCTTGCCGCCATGCATTGGTTTTACGGTCGCAATGACCCTGCCCCAAAGCGACTTTTCCGTACTGTCGAGAGGCCGCGCCATGGCCGTTTTACAGACCTAACCGCGCAACCGCAGATTTGGGCAGGAAAACAAGCGCTGCACCGCGCGCCGCCATGCCGCCAGCAATCTCACGTGCGCGGTCGCCCGCGCCCCAAAAGGTATCGATGCGGTTTGGCCCCTTGATGGCGCCGCCTGTATCCTGCGCAATCCAAATGCCATTGGGTTCCACACGGTCCATCGACAGCCATACAGGCGCGCCCAGCGGGATGAATTTCACGTCCACCGCAATGCTTGCTTCACCCACAACAGGATAGCCCATCGCGCCCAAGGGACCCGCGCCAGTCAATTCGCGGAAGAAAATATAGCTTCTATTTTCCTGCATGATCTTGCGGCCCTCTTCGGGGTTGGCCCGCAAAAAGGCGACGATGCCTTGCATGGAGGCGTCGGTAATCAGCCCGCGATCCCGCATCAACCGGCCGATGCCGGTATAGCCACGCCCATTTTGGCTGTCATAGCCAATGCGCATCACATTGCCGTCTGGCAGCTTCAGCCGACCTGACCCTTGGATTTGCAGGAAGAAAAATTCCACAGCATCGGCGGCATAAGCGATTTCAAGGCCGCGCCCTGATAATGACCCATTTTCAATCGCTGCCCGATCATCATATTGTACAAATTTCGTGCCGTTGACCTTGCCGCGGATGGTTCGCCCCTTCAATTCATCGGAAAACTGCCCAAGATCGACATCAATCAGATCCGGCGGTCGCTTATAGACAGGTACATCGCATCCCGCTTGCGGCGCACGGCAACCGGCGATTTCGGGTTCAAAATAGCCCGTTGCAAAAGCCTTGCCAGTGCCGACCTGCACCGCATCCATATGCGTGACGAAAAACGTTAGGGCATCACCGCTCCATGTTTTGACAGCGTCGCAGGCTGCTATCCAATCGCTGCCTTGAGTGAGGCCGCTATTGTCGGTGCGTCGCACCAGGCCGGGACAACTTGTCCGAAAACTTTCCATCGCAAGTGCTGTCTTGCCCGCATCAACATGCAAAGTAGCTATTTGCGGGCCGCGTAAAACGCCTAGACCTGCCGCTGTTGTAACATCGCGCGTCGGTACAGGCGCCGCCGCATTGTTCGCGACGGACGATGCAGCGACCATTGCCCCCGACAAAGTTGTGGGGTTAGCAGGAGGAGCCACCCCGCTTGCACAAGCGGACAAGGTAAGGGCGGATATACCGAGAGCGAAAAGGGCGCGTTTCATCGCCCAGGTGAATCAGACCGAGTCGGTTTCGTCAAGCTTCCAGTTACGACTGTCTGATTTCACGTCGCGCATGAAGGTCCAGATATCGTGCGTTTCAACCGCATCGGTCATCGATCCGCCAATGATATTTCCATCGGCATCCTTGACCATCGCGGCGATGTCGGCATCAAAACGGACCGAGATACGCGCCATGGGATGATCGTAGCTTGCATCGACAATACGAATTTCATCAATGCGGACCAAACGGTTCTCGAGGGTCTCACCACGCTCTGCCCGACCATCAATGGCCTCGGCGAAGCTTGCATAGACGTCATCATCGCACAGGAAACGAAGCGCTTCCTTGTCGCCTTTCCAATAAGCCTCAAGCACCATTTTATAAGCGGTTTTTGAGCCTTCTACAAATGAAGCCGGGTCAAAATTGCGGTCGGCGTTAGAAATCGCCTTAATCCCGCTTTGCGCGGCGGTTTCGACGTTTGATAGGTCAGCTCCAGGCGCCGCAGAGGCCGCGTCGCCGCTAGCAGACGGCTGCCGCAACAATGGCGATGCGTTCGCTTCAACAGGTCGGCGCGCAACGGGCTCTTGTTCATGTCCGGTACGTTTGCCCAGCACTGCGTAAAGGCGAAGGCCCAAGAAAGCGGCAACAAGCGCAAGCAATACAATAGTAAACGTCACAACGCCTCCATCCGGCAAAAGCTCAATGTGGTTTCTAAGCGAAATCTGATCGCGAAGGTCCCTCATAAAAGCATATAGGAATGAATGATACGGGTTTCAAAGGTCTTTGCCCAAAGAAAATTGCGCTTTACCGCAAACGCAAGTATCATTGCCCTATGACGCCACGCCTGCTAGGCGCGACGGCCATCAACGGTCGTTTATTGCGGCTACGACAACCAACAAGAAAGCACGACATATCATGGCCGACGAAACAGGCACCATCGTTTCCGACAAAGTAAAAGCTAATGGCGAAGACACTGCGCCCGCCGTCGGCATGTTGAACCAGTATATCAAGGATTTGTCGGTTGAAAATCCCAACGCCCCGCACAGCTTCAACTGGGATGGCGCGCCGCAAATTGATGTGCAGGTCAACATTCAAGCCAACGCCATTACCGACGAAGTGCATGAAGTCGCTTTACGGCTTGCTGTCAAAGCAGAGACAGACAATGGCGTCCAATTCTCCGTTGAGCTGGATTATGGAACCTTGTTTGGCCTGCGTAATGTCAGCGAAGAGCAAGCCCATCCGTTCTTATTCGGTGAAGCACCGCGCTTGATGTTCCCGTTCGCGCGCCGAGTCGTTGCCGACGCTGTGCGTGATGCCGGCTATCCGCCACTGGTGCTTGAACCTATTGATTTCAATGCGCTTTACATCCAACAGCTTGCGCAAGCACAGCAAATGGCAGAGACGCAGCCTGCCGGCGAAGCCTGAAGCCGACGGCACCAGGTGAACAGATGAGCCTGGTTCGTAACAGCATCACCATCGGCGGGCTGACTTTGGTCAGCCGCGTCTTGGGCCTTGTGCGTGACATGTTGATGGCGCGCTTTGTCGGCGCTGGCCTTGCGTCCGACGCTTTTCTGATCGCGTGGCGTTTACCCAATCTGTTCCGGGCACTTTTTGCCGAAGGCGCATTTGCTGCGGTATTCGTGCCGTTATTTAACAAGAAGATGACCGAAGCCGAACGCGAAAAGGCGAACCAAGGCCTGATCGCGGCGCGCAATTTTGCCAGCCAAGTGCTGTCAGTGCTGTTCCCGTTTCTGGTGCTCTTCACGGCCCTCATGATGCTGGCCTCCGGCCCTATTGTCTGGGCCATGACGGGCGGCTTTCCGGATGGCGGTGCGGAGAAATTCTCACTTGCGCGGCATTTAACCATCATCACCTTTCCCTATCTGGCCTTGATATCATTGGTATCATTACTCGGCGGGATATTGAACTCGCTCAACCGATTCTGGGTCAATGCCGCTGCACCGATATTGCTTAACATCTGCATGATTATCGCGCTGATATTCTTCCGCGGCGATACCGAGGTGGAAACGGCGGTCACGCAAGCGGTCGCAGTAACGGTATCGGGCGTGCTGCAATTGCTGTGGCTCATCTGGGCCTGTCACCGCGCCGGTGTTAACCTGAAACTTAGTTTGCCGCGCCTCACGCCGGACGTAAAATTGATGCTGGCTTTGATTGCCCCCGCCGCGATTGGCCAAGGCGCAATCCAGTTCAATCTCTTGATCTCCACCTCGCTTGCGGCACGGTTCCTGCCCGAAGGCTCGGTGTCCTGGCTCTATTATGCCGACCGTCTGAACCAGTTACCATTGGGCTTGATTGGCATAGCAATTGGTACCGCTATTTTGCCCGCCCTATCACGGCAGATTGCCGGAGCAGATAGCAAAGCCGCATCCGACACACAAAACCGCGCCGTCGAACTGGCCTTATTCTTCGCGATGCCCGCAACGGTCGCGTTGATTGTGTCGGCGATCCCGATTGTCCATGGCATATTCGAACATGGCGCCTTCACCGCGGCTGACACGCGCGGAACTGCAGCGGTGCTAATGGCATTTTCGGCGGGCGTTCCCGCTTATGTGCTCATCAAAGTACTTACCCCTGGATTTTACGCCCGTAGCGACACCAAAACCCCGTTGCGGCTGGCCTTATGGTCCATGCTGGTCAACCTTATCGGCAACCTTATCCTGATCTGGCCCTTGGCGCATATTGGCGTCGGCGTGGCGACGGCCATTGCCGCTTGGGTCAATGTCGCGTTGCTGTGGTTCACTTTACGCAAACGGGGCCATATCGCTGTTGATGCGCGCTTAAAGCAAAAAGCATGGCGCATAATTTTGGCGGCTGCCATTATGGGTGTCGCGCTCTATTTCGGAAATGAACTGATCGAAGGCCAACTGGGCACTGGCCTATGGCGGCGGATTGCTGTTTTGTCCCTGTTGGTAAGCGCTGGCGGTGCGGTCTATGCGCTGGCTATAATGTTGTTCGGGGCGTACCGGATCAGCGAACTTAAATCCCTTTTCCGTAGGCGTGCAAACGCGCCCGCGGATTCTGCAAGCGAGTAATATCTATGCGCGTCGTTTCCGGTATTCAGCCAACGGGCAACCTTCATCTCGGTAATTATCTGGGCGCGATCCGCAACTGGGTAAAGATGCAGGATGAAATGGAATGCCTGTATTTTCTTGCGGATTTGCATGCCATTTCGATGCCGCATGTGCCCGAGGAGCTGACCGCAAACACCCGCGAAATGGCCGCCGCATTGCTTGCCTGCGGGCTCGATACCAATAAGGCGATCCTGTTTAATCAAGCGCAGGTTCCGGCCCATGCGGAGCTGCAATGGCTGCTGACGGGCACGGCTCGCATGGGGTGGCTCAACCGGATGACCCAGTTCAAGGATAAGTCGGGTAAGAATCGCGAAGGCGCGAGCATTGCATTATTTACTTACCCTGTTTTGCAAGCCGCCGACGTGCTGCTGTACCAGGCGACGCATGTCCCTGTGGGCGAAGACCAAAAGCAACATTTGGAACTTGCCCGCGACATCGCGCAAAAATTCAACACCGACTTTGGTAAGGGCGCGGAGATTTTCACCTTGCCAGACCCTATCATTCCCAAGGCCACCGCGCGTATCATGAGCTTGCGCGACGGTAGCGCCAAAATGTCCAAATCAGACCCAAGTGATATGAGCCGGATCAATCTGATCGATGATGCTGACACAATCCTGAGCAAAATTAAGAAGGCGAAGACGGACCCAGAGCCGCTGCCATCGGAGGCAGAGGGTCTGGAAGGCCGGCCCGAAGCCAAAAATCTGGTAGGCATCTACGCTGCCTTTGCGAACGAGACTGTAGATGACACGCTCGAACGCTTTGGCGGTCAGGGCTTTGGGTCTTTCAAGCCTGCTCTGGCAGAGATTGTGGTCGAACATCTGCGTCCCATTTCAGCACGCTTTAGTGCGCTTAAGGACGACCATGAACAGATTGACGCGGCATTAGCCAAGGGCGCAGCGAAAGCGCGCGAATTGAGCGCACCGACGTTAAAGGCAGCTTATGCTGCACTTGGCTTACTGCGTTGATTAAAGTTATTCGTTGTTCAACCGCAGTTCAGCGAAACCATCCTAATTTTTGCGGGTTAATTACAAGTCGGCGCCTGGCCGCTTTTGAAGGGAATGCATGGATGAAAAAGGTCGCAACTTTTCTCGCTCCGTTGGCGCTGCTAGCTTTGGGAGCATGCGCAACGCCCTTTAACGCCGATGTTTCGCGCTTTCAGGAACTGCCCGCGCCGCAGGGTCAGACCTTTGCGATCCGCGCGGCCAATCCCGCCAACGCAGGTGGCATCGAATTCGGCCAATATGCCGGATTGGTCGCCAATGAACTTCAGGAAATTGGGTATGTGCCGGCATCCGGCGAAACTGCCGATATGACTGTATCGCTCGATTATGCCGTGGACACAGGCAAGGAACGCAACATCCTGCGCCAGGACCCGTTTTACGACCCTTATTGGGGCTTTGGCGGATTCTACCGCCCCTATGTTGTGCGTACACGTCGCGGGGCGCGCTATGTCATGGGTTTTTATGACCCGTTCCTCTACAGCGGTTTCAACCGACCATATGATGTTGACAGCTTCACGGTATATACTGCCAATCTGGATCTAAAAATTGACCGCAGTAGCGACGGGAAACGTCTGTTCGAGGGCAAGGCAGAAGCCAAGTCGCGTTCGAACAAACTTCCCTATCTGGTGCCAAATCTGGTTGAAGCCATGTTCACGGGTTTCCCCGGAAATGGCGGTGAGACCGTCAGGATTTCCGTTGCGCCGGAGGAAAAGCGCTAAACCCACTTCAGGCTGTGGCGTTTATACGCCGCAGCCCAGTTCGGTTTTCCCATAAGCGGCACCTTCACCCCGCGTGGCGGCAATGCCCGCATAAAGATCCGTCCCCGTGAACAATCCATCACGTCCGATGGCAAAGCCTTGCGCGCGAAATACTTCAATCACCTTCGCTGGCGCGTCATCGAAATATAAAGATTGCGATTCATAATGCTGCGCGATGCCAGTCAACGACAATCCTTCGAATGATCGGCGTAGGCGGATATATTTGCTTTTGCCTTCCACCGCCGCATAGGCCCGTTGACGGGCCACTTCACTGGCAAATTCTTTTGCCTCCAATGCCTGCCACTGCGCCCGTAACTGCCCGCCAATCTTGGCAAATTCGGCACCTATTTCGCCTGAAAAAGCACAGGTCTGAGGATTGAAACCAATGGAAATTGGTTTACCTCCAATGCGCGCTAAGATTGACGGTGCGTCTGCAAGATAGCCATAGCGGCCATCCGCAAGCTTCACCTCAATGAAATTATCTGCCGTGGTACCCAATAGTGTGACCTGTGCGCCCTCACGCAGGCGATCAAGCAAATTGCTATCTGGCAAGGTTGTGGCCCAGACATCGATAAATCCATCTGCAACCCACGGTTGATCATTGAACGACTTTACCAGCACCGGCGGCTGAATTTGCGACAAATTGACCAAGGCGACGAAGCCATTGCCATCACTTAGCTCAAGCCACCCGCCATCGACACCTGAACCTGGCTGAATTGTACCCGTCACTTGCGAGCCACGGGGCAATTTGCCCAATATGACACTGCCGCTTATCGTCGGCTTATTGCGCAAGTTCGCGTCGGTCATTGCGAAAAAAATCTGCGCTTCGGGGTTGGAAGCCTCTCCCGCTTCGGTGGCAGACATATCTGAGTCACGCTTCAAATCGTCCGCAATGAAGAGCCAGAAATATAATGCGGCCACCGCCAACAAGATCGCAACCGCAGAAAATGGAAAAGACCATCGGCGACTCGCAGCCGCCTTGACGGATTTTTGAGCCATTTTTGGTTTCAACGTATGTCCACAGCTGGCGCAAAAAGCGGCTTCATTGGCCGAAGTCGCTCCGCACGAAGCGCACGTCTTACTCATCATAATCCCTCCGACTCACATCATGGGGATAATCATTGGAGAGGCTATTGAAAAGGGGTGGAAATTTAGGGTCCTGACCCTAAGCTTCGAGTTGGCGGAGCAACGCGCGGACATCATTATCCATGTCGCTGTCCTGCTGCCGCAGGCCTTCAACCAAGCGTACGGCGTGGATTACGGTGCTGTGGTCACGTCCACCGAACTTGCGTCCGATTTCCGGATAGCTGCGTGGTGTCATCACCTTGGCAAGGTACATGGCAACTTGGCGTGGGCGCACAACCGCACGCGCACGGCGCTTTGAGGACATTTCGCTGCGGTCGATGCGATAATATTCGCACACTGCGCGCTGAATTTCATCGATGGTGATGCGGCGACGGCACGCACTCAGTATATCCTTGAGCTGCTCTTCAGCCAATGTCCGCGTTACAGGCTTGCCTGTTAATTGGGCATAAGCGAGTAGCTTGTTCAAGCCACCTTCCAGTTCGCGGACATTGCGACTGATCGTGCGGGCCAAAAACTCGACCACATCTTCACCGACTTGCGCCTCTGGCATATTGGCGAGGCGCTGTTCCAGGATCAAACGGCGCAATTCCAAATCGGCGGGCTGAATGTCGGCAACAAGGCCCATCGACAGACGCGACAAGATACGCTGGTCAACGCCGTCCAGCGCTTGCGGTGCACGGTCAGCGGAAACCACTAAGCGTTTGCCAGCGCCAATGATGGCATCGATGGTGTGCAGAAACTCTTCCTGCGTCGAAACCTTGCCAATGATGAACTGGATATCGTCGATCAGCAGCACATCAACAGCGCGCAAACGTGCCTTAAACTCCATAACTTCCTTGCGCCGCATCGCGGTCACAAATTCCATCATGAATTTTTCGGCGGACATATACAAAATCTGCGCGTCTGGATTTACCTCGGCATAAGCATGGCCGATGGCATGCATCAGGTGGGTTTTGCCTTGGCCCGTCGCGGCTTGCAGATAGAGTGGGTTGAACAACGGCTTGTCTTTCGACGCCACGCGCTCTGCGGCGCTGAGCGCCAGCACGTTTGTTTGGCCCTTAACGAAATTCGCAAAGGTCATGCGCGGGTCAAGCGCCGACCGCGTGGCTTGTGCCTCATTGGTTTCTTGGGCGACGGCGCGTTCTGCATTGGTGGACGCGCGAAGCAATTCCACACGTGGGGCACCGGGGCGTGTGCGGATTTTCAACTGCTTGACGCTGCTATTGGTGCTTGACCATGCCAAGCGCAGCCGGTCGGCATAATGATCGGAAACCCAGCTTGCCGAAAAGTCCGAGGGCAACAAAAGCTCAAGCGTGCCAGTCAGGTCACAATAGTCACCAAGGCTGATGGAACGAATCCATTGGCCATACACCTGCGCACCCAAATCGCGACGCAAGCCGGAAGATATGTTATGCCAATCGGCGTCAAAACGGGCATGCGATGTAGACGCATCATGTCCACTGGCAGATAGACCGTTTTTGCTGTGCGATACTGAATTGACTTCGGCCAACGTGCCTGCCCCCATTTTCCACCCCAACCAGTACTACAAAACCGCGCGCTATCTACCGAACACGGGACGAACAGGGGCTGGCCAAGCATTTGTTGCCAAATGCAGCCACGCTACGTGTTCATTCTCCATGTGAGGCATTGCCCGACTGTCGTCATGCGTTGCTGGAATGTGTTTCTTAGACAGCAAAAAACGAGTCTATCAAGAGCCGCTTGGTAAAAAAAATGAAATAAATGGCATTGACTCGGCAGGACCCAAGCAAATGCGTTATCTATTTAATAAGCATATGATATTATGTGTTTTTTATCAAGCATCGGATTGTAGACGCCCCGAATCGCGGGAAATCCTTACAGTTCACATTTGTGACAATTGGCAAAGAAAAACCCGCCGTGTTCGCGGCGGGTTTTGAATGTCTAAAACCGGAAGGTCCGGCATTATCAGTATCGCTTAAGCGAGACCGCCAACCGCCTTTGTGAGGCGACCAAATTTGCGCGAAGCTGTGTTCTTGTGAAGGACGCCCTTGGATACGCCGCGCGCCAGTTCAGGCTGCGCTGCGGCCAATGCAGCAGCTGCCGCAGACTTGTCACCAAGCTCAATCGCTGATTCGACCTTCTTGATGAAAGTACGGATGCGGCTGACGCGTGCGCCATTCACTTCAGTGCGACGCGCGTTGCGACGGATACGCTTTTTTGCTTGCGGCGTATTGGCCATTTTTGTCCTCGAATTTCAATATCTGAAAAGGCGCGCCCATGCGGTACGCCTGTTGAAGGAGCGGCCCTTAACCCTGCCCAACAGATTCGTCAACCGCATAATGCCGCCTCATCGCTGGCATTTCGGACAGTGGAAGGTTGATCGCCCCGAATCAACACGCCGCAATATATTGCTGCCGCAGATGCAAGCTTCGCCCTCACGGCCATAGACGCGCCAGTCCTTTGCAAAATAGCCAAGCTCCCCATCGGGTGCGGCAAAATCGCGCAAGGTAGATCCGCCCGCGGCTATCGCGGCAGTGAGTACCTCTTTGATTGCGATGACCAATCGGGTCAGCCGTGCTTTGCTGATGCTTGCTGCGACAGCCACGGGATCGATGCCCGCCATGTGCAGCGCTTCGCACACATAGATATTCCCCAGACCTGCCACAATATTTTGGTTAAGCAGCATGGCCTTTATCGGGGCTTTACGGCCCTGCAGAGCCTTTTGCAGAACAGACGCATCGAACGCATCCGACAACGGCTCAGGCCCCATTTGGGCAAAGAAGCGATAATCGCCGATCTGTTGCGAATCGATGATATCCAGCGACCCGAAACGACGGTGGTCGTTCAGTGCGACCACGCGTCCACTTGCGGTTTCCAGAATGAAATGGTCGTGCTTTTCAATTTCTGCTGGGTCTACGCGCCAGCGACCCGACATCCCTAAATGAAATATCATCACGTCCTGCCGGTCGGTGTAGATCAATCCATATTTCGCGCGCCGGCCAAGCGTTTCGATACGCGCGCCCGTCAGCCGTTGGCGCAAATCGGGCGGAATTGGCCAACGCAGATCTGCACGACGCGGTTCAGCGCGCACAATAAGTTCGCCTTCCAAGACCGACCGCAGGCCGGAGACAGTGGTTTCGACTTCGGGTAATTCGGGCATATGCTTTTGCACCTAACAGTCTTTGCGGCTGGCGCAACAATCGGCTAGAGGCAGCATGATGAACGACACCGTATCCTTTGGCTATGAGGAAGTTAGCCCCGAAGAAAAGACGCAGCGCGTTGGCGCCGTCTTTTCCAATGTTGCGCGCAAATATGACATCATGAACGATGCGATGTCGGGCGGCATGCATCGTTTGTGGAAAGATAGCTTCGTGCGCCGCGTTAAGCCGCGCGCGGGTGAGGATATTCTCGACATGGCCGGCGGCACGGGCGACATCGCCTTCCGCATGGAAAAATCAGGCGCGCAGGTCACCGTATCCGACATTAACGAAGATATGTTGGATGTCGGCATGGAACGCGCCATGGAGCGCGGCATCGACAGCCTCATCTGGTCTCCACAAAATGCTGAGACTTTGACATTCCCCGATGCGCATTTTGATGCCTACACAATTGCTTTTGGCATCCGCAATGTCACCGACATTCCCAAGGCCTTGCGTGAGGCACATCGCGTTCTGCGTTATGGCGGCCGTTTTTTCTGCCTGGAATTTTCAACCGTCGAATGGCCTGGCCTTGCACAATTATATGATGTTTACTCGGACAAATTGGTGCCTAAGCTGGGTAAGGCTATCGCAGGCGATGAAGACAGCTATCGCTATCTGGTCGAATCCATCCGCCGGTTCCCTGATATGCAGAATTTCAAACGCATGATTGGTGAGGCTGGCTTTGTCCAAACAAAGGTCGAACCCATATTGGGCGGTCTGGTCGCGATCCACAGCGGCTGGAAGGTTTAAACCCGCACCTAATGACTCGTCCCGTCACCCACATCATTCGTTTGCTCAAATGGGGCCGCGTATTGGCGCGCCATGGGGCGCTGCGCGCCATTGAGGCGGATCGCAACACCCCTGCGCAAGTCAAGCGCCTTTGCCGCATCGCGCGTTTTGGGACGATCCAGCCAAAGGTGCCGGATTATGCCGGCGCATTTCGCGCCATTGGTCCAGCCGCCATCAAACTCGGCCAAACGCTGGCCACCCGGCCCGACATCATTGGCGAAGAGGCTGTGCATAATCTGTTGATGCTGCAGGACCAGTTACCGCCAGCGTCCTTTGACCAAGTCTATGCGCAGATTGACACCAGCCTGAATAAGCCCGCGTCTGCTCTATTTGAATATATCGACCCTGTGCCGGTGGGCGCGGCCTCCATCGCGCAAGTACACCGTGCCCGCACGAACGAGGGCAAGGATGTCGCAATCAAGGTGCTGCGTCCCGGCATTCGTGAGCAATTCGCCCGCGACATCGAAACCTATGAGTGGGCCGCCGCGCATTTAGAGGCGCTTGGTGGCGAAGCGGCGCGGTTGCGGCCGCAACTGGTTATCGCAAATCTGAAACGCTGGACCTTGCGCGAACTCGATTTGCGGCGCGAGGCGGCAAGCGCGTCCGAATTGAAAGATGCGATGGTCGCCGTCGAAGGCTATAATATTCCGACCATCGATTGGGACCGCACGTCTGGCCGTGTGCTGACGCTCGAATGGATCGACGGCGTCAAAATATCCGATATCGATGCGCTGAAGGCGGCGGGCCATGACCTCAATAAATTAGCCGAAAAGCTTGTCCTCACATTTTTGCGGCAAGCGATTTCGGAGGGCTTTTTCCATGCTGATATGCATCAGGGCAATTTATTCGTCCGCGCAGACGGCACGATTGTCGCCATTGATTTTGGCATCATGGGCAGGATCAACCGCCAAGCACGCTTCTGGCTGGCGGAAATTCTCTATGGCCTGACTACCGGTAATTATAAGCGCGTCGCCGAAATCCATTTCGAGGCGCAATATGTGCCAAGCTATCACAATGTAGACGAATTCGCGACCGCCCTGCGCGCGGTCGGCGAGCCAACACGCGGCAAGCCGGTGAGCGAATTGTCTGTCGGGCAAATGCTCGATAGCCTTTTCGCGATTACGCGCGATTTCGACATGCAGACGCAGCCGCATCTGTTGTTGCTGCAAAAAACGATGGTGATGGTTGAGGGCATTGCGACCTCATTAAACCCAAGCATCAACATGTGGGATGTCGCCGCACCTTATGTTCGCGACTGGATACGCGGTGAATTGGGACCAGAGGCCATGCTGGCCGATGGCCTGCGCAAACAAGCCGATACGCTGAAGATGATCCCCGATATCATCCGCCGCTTGGATGAACAGCTTCCCCGCAAAGGCGGCGCGCCCGAACCGCCACCTTTGCCAATTGTGCCATTGATTTGGGAACGTAAGGGTCAAAGCAACACTGCGCGTTATGCATGGGTAGCGGCATTGGCCGGGGCCTTCGGTGCGGCTGGTATGTGGCTTTGGGGTTGAGGCACGCTTTCCTCTCGACGTCGCGCCAGCTTGACCTTTGCATTTATGCGCATAAGATGTGCGCATGAATAAACCTTCGCAGTTTACCGCGCCCCGGCGCCCTACCAATGTAAGCTTGCCCAGCGATATGGTTGACGAGGCCAAGCGCCTTGGCATCAACGTGTCGCAAGCCTGCGAAACCGGACTGCAGGAACAGGTGCGCAAAGCATTGGGCGAGGAGTGGAAACGCGAAAACCGTCAGGCTATAGAGAGCTGGAACAAATGGGTGACCGAAAACGGTATGCCATATGATGAATATCGCCAGTTTTAATGGCGCGTTTTGACATTTACAAAGGCGCAAACACACGCGGTCTGTTGCTGGATATCCAGTCCGATTTGCTTGATGAATTTGGCAGTCGGGTGGTTGTGCCGTTATTGCCAGCTGAAGACATGCAATCCGTGTCGCGATTGCATCCCATCTTTGTTATTAATGATGAAACTTACATTATGTCGACCCATCTCATCTTCGCCATTCCGCTTGATAGGCTTGGCCCCAAAATAGGTTCTTTGGCGCAGGAAGATTTAGTCATCACCTCGGCAGTCGATAAATTATTCAGCGGATATTGAAACGCATGGTCGAAAAACGCATCCTCCTCATCGTCACGGGCGGCATTGCCGCGTATAAGTCGCTTGAGCTTGTCCGCTTACTGAAGCGTCAAGGCCTATCTGTGCGCGCGGTCATGACGCAAAGTGCGACGGAGTTTGTAACGCCTTTGTCCATGTCCGTGATGACCGAAGACCAAGTTTATGGCGATATGTTCGACCTGAAGGAAGAACGTGAGATTGGCCATATCCAGTTGAGCCGACAGGCCGACTTGGTCGTCATCTGCCCCGCCACTGCCAACATCTTGGCGAAAATGGCGGCGGGCATATCCGACGATCTTGCAACCACCATTTTGTTGGCGACCGATAAGCCTGTGCTTGCCGTTCCCGCGATGAATGTCCGCATGTGGAACCATCCGGCAACACAGCGTAATTTGGCGCAATTGCGCGCCGATGGCATCCACATCATAGCCCCTGATGAAGGCGCAATGGCGTGCGGCGAATTTGGCCCCGGACGATTGCCGGAACCACCAGCCATTGCCGAGCAAATTTGCATAATGTTAGGGCATCCCTTTGATGTAATGCTGGCATCGGGCCGTTCGCCTACGACGGTTCCAAGCGGCGTTCCGATTGCAACGCAGCAGAATCTTCCATTATCCGGCCAACGCATCTTGGTAACCGCAGGCCCAACGCATGAGGCGATTGACCCTGTACGCTATATTGCCAATCGTTCTTCGGGGCGTCAGGGCTTTGCCATCGCCGCCGCCGCCGCAGACCTCGGCGCTGAGGTCACGCTCATTGCCGGCCCCGTCCATTTGGCGACCCCGCGCGGCGTCGTACGAATTGACATCGAAACTGCGCTTGAAATGCAGACGGAAGTTGAAAAAGCCTTGCCCGTCGATGCCGCCATCCTAGTGGCTGCCGTCGCCGATTGGCGCGCTGCGCAGGCGCCTGAACAAAAAATCAAGAAAGACGGCGGTGGTATTCCTGCGCTGAACTTAACCGAAAATCCCGATATCCTCGCTAGCCTTGCCACGCATGCCAATCGTCCAAAGCTGCTGATCGGTTTTGCGGCGGAGACCGAGAAGATTGTCGAGCATGCGCAGGCAAAGCTCGCCAAAAAGGGGTGCGACTGGATTGTCGCCAATGACGTGTCGGGTGATGTAATGGGCGGCGCCAACAACGCGTTTCATATCGTCACCAAGGACGGCGTAGATAGCTGGCCCGAAAGTACCAAGGACGTGATTGCCCGTAAATTGATGGAGAAGGTTGCTGATGCACTCGCAAAAGGTTGATATCCGCGTCAAGCGCCTGGACCATGGCGCTGACCTACCAATGCCCGCATATGCGACAGCCGGCGCGGCAGGCATGGATATTTGCGCAGCCGAAAGCCTGACCCTGTGCGCCGGCAAACGCCACGCCGTTGCTACCGGTTTCGCCTTTGCCATTCCTGATGGCTATGAAGTTCAAGTGCGTCCGCGCTCCGGCCTGGCCCTAAAACATGGCATCACCTGCCTCAACACCCCCGGCACTATCGACAGCGATTATCGCGGCGAAGTGAAGGTCATCCTTGCCAATTTGGGCGAGGAAGATTTCGTCATCAACACAGGCGACCGGATCGCGCAAATTGTTGTGGCACCAGTCACGCAAGGGATAATGGTCGAAGTTGACGCCTTGGATGATACGGATCGGGGCACCGGAGGCTTTGGTTCCACCGGCGTATGACGCTGCGCGACCAACAACTTGACCGTTACGCCCGGCATATTGTGCTGCGCGATATTGGCGGCGCGGGTCAGTCCAAATTGCTGTCGAGCCATGTGCTGCTGATCGGGGCGGGTGGCATTGGTTGCCCCGCCTTGCAATATCTGGCGGCGGCGGGCGTTGGGACGATCAGCGTCGTTGATGATGACATTGTGTCCCTGTCCAACCTTCAACGGCAAATTCTGTACACCGAAGCCGACATTGGTACGGCAAAGGTCGATACCGCTGGCGCCGCCGTCGCGCGCTTAAATCCTGATGTGACATTCCGCGGCCTTAAGCAGCGCATTGACAGCTCCACCGCGGCAGACATCCTCAAGGGCGTCGATGTCGTCATCGACGGCTGCGATAATTTCGCGACGCGTCTGATCGTCAACGATCTGTGTCTTGCCGCGAAAGTGCCTTTGGTTAGCGCCGCGATTGGCCAGTTTCATGGCCAAATTGGTACCTTCACTGGTTGGGCAGAAGACGCCCCCTGCTATCGCTGTTTCGTCGGCGACGCGCATGACCCCGATGATTGCGACGACTGCGCCACGCAAGGCGTGCTCGGCGCGATGTGCGGGCTCATGGGATCCTTTGCCGCGATGGAGGCCATTCGTGCGCTGACCGGCTTTGGAGAAGCCCAGATAGGCAAGCTACATTTGTTCGACGGCATGGCTCCTGCGATGCGGACTATCCGCCTGCCAAAAGACCCCGCTTGCAAGAGCTGTGGTGGGTTAACTGCCTAATATCTCTTCCACCCACGCCGGCACCACTTCCGTTGCTGGGCCGTGCCGCGATTTTGTGAACCATGATGAGCCATGCGATGGTTCAAGGTTCAGTTCCAATGTTTGTATGCCTTTTTCTCGTGCTTCACGCACAAGGCCAGCGGCAGGATAGACCGCGCCGGATGTGCCAATGCTGACGAACAAATCCGCTTGGTCCAAGGCATCGTAAATATCGTCCATGCGATACGGCATTTCCCCGAACCAGACGATATCGGGACGCAACCGCCCCGCCACGCCACAAGCCGGGCAGGCTGGCCGATCTATCAACGTTCCATGCCAGCGGTGGCGTGCATCACAGGCGTTGCACCAAGCGTTCAAATGTTCCCCATGCATATGCAATAGGCGCTGTGTCCCTGCCCGTTCGTGCAAATCATCCACATTTTGTGTCACCAGAAGCAGATTGCCCGACCATGCCGCATCCAGCTTTGCGAGCGCATAATGCGCGGCATTTGGCTGCACCTGTTGAATATGTTCGCGGCGCATATCGTAAAAGCGCAGCACTAAATCGGGATCGCGGGCAAAGGCTTCAGGCGTGGCCACATCTTCTACCTTATGCTGTTCCCACAAGCCGCCTGCGCTGCGGAAGGTATCAATGCCGCTTTCGGCGCTAACCCCGGCGCCCGTCAGGATCACGATGTTTTTGATGCCTTGCTTCACTTTGTTTCCTTCATCGTCACCCTGAACTTGTCTCCTGTCCTTAATATAGTAAGACCAAGACACAAGGTCAGGGCAAGTGATATGAAAATTGGAATTATTGGCAGCGATGGCCGCATGGGTCAGGCTTTGGTCGATGCAATTATCGCAGACGGCCAGGAGCATGCAGGTGGCGTCGATAAGGACGGCGACCTTGGCGCATTGATTGCTGCATCCGACGTTCTCGTCGATTTTTCGAGCCCGCACGGCCTTGAGGCCAGTCTCGACGCGTGCGTGGCTGCGGGCAAACCTATCGTCATTGGCACGACCGGGCTGGAAGAGCGCCACCATTTCCTGATTGATGATGCCGCGCAAGATATTGCCATTTTGCAGACGGGCAACACGTCCTTGGGCGTCAATATGCTTGCCGCCTTGGTAGAGCAAGCCGCGCGCCAGTTGGGCGAAGACTGGGACATTGAATTATTGGAAATGCACCACCGGCATAAGGTTGACGCCCCGTCGGGCACATCCCTGCTGCTGGGTGAAGCCGCTGCAAAGGGCCGTGCGGTCGACCTGAAGGATTATAGCGACCGGGGCCGCGACGGGATTACCGGCGCACGCAAGGCCGGCAATATCGGTTTTGCATCCTTACGCGGAGGCAGCGTGGCGGGCGATCATATGGTTGTTTTTGCCTCTGACAATGAACGCATCGAGCTTGTCCATCGTGCTGAAAACCGCAGTATATTCGCGCGCGGCGCGGTGAAAGCCGCCGTCTGGCTGACGCGGCAGACCCCCGGCCGATACAATATGCAAGAGGTCCTTGGCCTTTGAAGAAAGCCGACATCTTCGAATTTTATCGGCGCTTGGCGGAGGCCAATCCCGATCCAGAAACCGAATTGGCCTATGGCAATCCTTACCAATTACTCGTGGCCGTCACCTGCTCGGCACAATCGACCGATGTGGGGGTGAACAAGGCGACAAAGGCTTTGTTCGAGGATGTGAAGACGCCCGCACAAATGGTCGCGCTTGGGCTGGAGGGCTTGAAAGACCATATCAAGACCATTGGTCTGTACAATAACAAGGCGAAGAACGTCATCGCTTTGTCGGAAATCCTCGTGCGTGATCATGACGGCGAAGTGCCCGCCAACCGTGATGCATTGGAAGCTTTGCCCGGCGTCGGCCGCAAAACTGCCAATGTGGTGATGAACACCGCCTTTGGCGCAGAGACCTTCGCCGTCGACACGCATATTTTCCGCGTCGGCAATCGCACGGGCATTGCGCCCGGAAAAACCGTGGTCGCAGTCGAAAAAGCGCTGGAGAAAGGCACGCCAAAACCGTTTCGTATTGGCGCGCATCATTGGCTGATCTTGCATGGCCGCTATATCTGTAAGGCACGCACGCCCGAATGCTGGCGCTGCCCCGTCTCGGATTTGTGCCGCTTCAAACCCAAAACGCCAGCGCCGAAAATCAAGTCAGCAAAAGTTCAGGCAGAATAGTTTAAGGGTGAGTCGTGATAAGGGAGAAAGCCGATGCATAAATTGCTGTTAATCATACCCGCGATTGCTTTGCTTTCAGGTGGCGGAGCAGTCGCGCTTTCAAGCAAGAACGCACCTGAACCCGTTCGGACGGTGGGCGAACCAAAAAACTGCGTCACGATATCGCAGATACGGTCAACGAAAGTTATCGATAGCCGTAATATCGATTTTCGTATGGCAGGCGGCAAAACCTATCGCAATATTCTACCCCAAAGCTGCCCCGGATTGAAGTTCGAAGACCGCTTTTCCTACCGCACGTCACTGAACCAATTGTGCAGCGTCGATATCGTCCGTGTATTGCACGACCAAGGCGGGCAACTGCATGAAGGCGCGGGATGTGGCCTTGGCAAGTTTCAGATGGTGGAGAAGGTTAAGAGATAGACCTTTTGCCCCATGTCGTCATTCTAGAGCCGGAGGCATGCAGAGCACAATTTGTCAGGATCACACGTTACCCTCCTCGTCATCCTGAACTTGTTTCAGGATGACACGCTAATGTTTCCCGGTATCCTGAAACAAGTTCAGAATGACGAAAGGTTATTTACGGCGACACCGGCAACATGCGGCCATTCACCTGACGGCGCCGCGCCTGTCCAATTTTACTTCCCTGTCCAGTTGCCTGGCCGCTTCTCTACAAAAGCGGCCATGCCTTCCTTCTGATCTTCCGTGCCAAACAATCCATGAAACAGGCGGCGTTCGAATACGACGCCTTGCTGCAACGTCGTTTCAAACGCGGCGTTGACCATTTCCTTGCACGCAATCGCGGCCAAGGGTGCCATGCTCGCAATGGCCGTTGCGGACTTAACGGCTTCTTCGATAAGCTCTGCTGTAGGAACGACCTTCGCAACCAAGCCAGAGCGCTCGGCCTCGGCCGCATCCATCATCCGGCCCGTCAGGTACATTTCCATCGCCTTGGCCTTGCCAATCGCGCGCGTTAGGCGCTGGGACCCACC